>CDZB01052236.1_pt1 | contig 206641 bp, 185 predicted proteins | sample 554961 | NCBI WGS metagenome assembly CDZB01 (sample SAMEA3182106, study PRJEB8094) | gut metagenome | biome: human; feature: gut; material: Stool; isolation source: human stools | place: Canada | collected 2013-02-26 | reverse complement strand
ATGGAACAAGCTACGATTTGATTTACGCCTGCTATGGAGTTAAAAACGGCGAATTGAAGTCAGAAGCAGGCGGTTTTAAGTATTTCACAAGTGCGGATATTGGCTCTTATTGGAACAATTTGAATACGGAACTTGAAGCAATTCCTATCAATGAGAGTGAATTGCCGTGAGCAGATAGCAAACCCAGCCGAGCCTGTCAACGGTCAAGATGAACGGCGCAAATGCGCCGCCGTTGACAGCCCCGCCCGTCTTTGCTGTTCGGTAATCAAGAGGGCGACAGCACAAGATGCTGCCGCCCTCTGCCATTATTCAGAAAGGAGGATTTTCCATGACCGAACACGAAAAGTATCAAGAACATATCCGGCATACACACGATGCCTTTTGCAAGACTGTTATTCGCCACGCTGCCATAGACGCAGCCCGGAGCATACGGAGCTGCCGCTGTATCAGAAGCAGATCCAGCGTTTCTTCGAGTTGATACTGGATATAGACAAGGCTGGGCGTGAACCCAGCCGGCAAGTCATGCGGTACTATCATTTTGACCAGCCCGACCAACCCAGCGACCCGGAGTTGTTTCCGTTCCGCCTGCTGACCACGCGCTTCGAGCCGGTGGATGGTGACGCTTGTGCGCCGGTGCTATATGCGAACACCGTGGCGGATATGATCAGCTTTTCTTTGCAGACTTGCGTGGAGCGCAGCATCACCGTGCGTCGCTGCAAAAACTGCGGGCGGTACTTTGCCCAGACAGGCCGCGTCAGCGCGGAGTACTGCGACCGCACACCACTCGACGGTCAGTCCAGCTGCCGTGCGATGGGTGCATTCCAGCAGTGGACGCTGAAGCAGGCGGACGATCCGGTGTTCAAGGTTTATCGCAGGGAGTACAAGCGACGCTTCGCGTGGATCAAGGCAGGGCGCATCAGCGACAGCGAGTTTTACGCGTGGAGCGAGCAGGCCAGAGAGCAGAAAAAGAAATGCGACGAGGGTATCATCACCGCGGAGGATTTCCAGCGGTGGCTGAAGGAGTCGTAGACAAGTAGAGGGCAGACCGAAGAAAGAGGCCAGCGAAACCGGAAAACTGCCGCGAGTCGAGTTTATCGAGTGGCTAAAGGAAGAAGAGGTGTGACCGATAGTCACACCTCTTCCTGTGTTGCAAAAAGCAAGCAATGAGCACACATTTAGGAAATGGCAAAACTCGTTTTCTTAATATGGCGAGTTATAATAAAAGTCTAAGAGCCCACAAGCAAAGACGATACACCATGGAGGCGGCGTTCCTGTTCGAGTCGCTGCAAGCCGCGAATTGCCGGTGTTTCCATCTGTCCGCCGCCATGTGCGTCCAGCACCGCAGGGAGACTCTGCAAGCCTTGCAGTCCGCGCTGGACAAGCCCTCCGCCGACAACAGGCAAAAGGTCGTCTGCGTCTCCACGCAGGTGATCGAGGCCGGCGTGGACATCTCCTTCCAGCGGGTGATCCGCCTCTCCGCCGGAATGGACAGTGTCGTGCAGGCGGCAGGGCGGTGCAACCGGCACGCCGAGCAAAAGAAGCCCGCCCCCGTCCGCCTCATCCGGTGTACCGACGAGCGGCTGCGTGGTCTGGACGACATCGTGCGCGGACAGAACGCCACCACAGCGCTGCTGACCGCCTTTTCCCAAACGCCGGAGGCTTTCCGGCACGATCTGTCCTCCGAGGAGGCCATCCGGTTCTACTATCGCCGGCTATACGCAGAGATGGAGCCCGGCTTTCAGGACGACCAAACCCCGGCCCACGGCTCCCTCTATCATCTGCTGGCTGATAATCCCCGCTATGCAGACGCCAACTGCAAGCAAGGACAGCGCTATTTTCTGCGTCAGGCGTTCCGTCTGGCAGGCGGTCTTTTTCAGGTATTCGACGAGGACACGGGTGCCCTGCTCGTACCCTACGGAAGAGGGCGCGAGCTGCAAAACACGCTGCGGAACGCCGCTCAGGTCTACGGGCAGAAGGATTGGGCAGTCATACGCGGCTGCATTGACGAGGCAAAGGGCTACTGCGTCAGCGTCTACCGCTATCAGCTGGAGCGGCTTGAGGCCCTCGGCGCCGTGACCTCTCTATTCGACGGCGGCGTACTGCTGTTGTCCGACGGTTTTTATAACGAACGCACCGGCTTTTCTCTGGAGGCCGGTACCCGTGATTTTCAGGAGGTGTAGCGATTGAAAACGGAACATCCCAACATCGTAGAATTCGAGGTATACGGAGACTACGCCCTCTTCTCCGACCCGCTCATGCGTCTGGGCGGTGAAAAGTGCAGCTATCAGATACCCACCTATGAGGCGCTGAAGGGCATTTTGTCCTCCGTATACTGGAAGCCCACCTTCATCTGGCGGATCCTGGACGTGCGGGTCATGAACCCCATCCAGACCGAGGTGAAGGGCATCCGCCCCATCAAATACGGCGGCGGCAACGATCTGGCGTATTACACTTATCTGAAAAGCTGCCGGTATCAGGTGCGGGCCTGCTTCGACTGGAACGACAACCGTCCGGAGCTGTGCGGCGACCGAAATGAGAACAAACATCACTGCATTGCCCGCCGAATGATCGAAAAAGGCGGGCGGCGGGACATCTTTCTGGGCACCCGGGAATGTCAGGGCTACGTAGAGCCCTGCGTATTCGGAAACGGCGCAGGCGCCTACGACGATCTGCCGGAGCTGGGCTTCGGGCTGATGTACCACGGCATCACCTACCCGGACGAGGCCTACTCGGAGGAGACCCGCGGGCGGATGACTGCCCGGTTTTGGTACCCGGTCATGAAAAACGGCGTCATCCACTTTCTCCCGCCGGAGGATTGTCCGGGGCAGAAGCCTCTGCGGGAGATGCCTATGAAGATCTTTTCCGCCGACGAGGGCAATTTTATCGGTCTGCGGGAATTTGGGGAGGTGGAGTAAATGGGACTGATGCAGCAGGCCTATGACACCTACTGTGCCATGGAGCCGCAATACGCCGGTATCTACGGCAAGGCGAAGGAGCCGCTGGTTCCTGTTTCGCACCAACTCGTAAACGCAGAGCTGGAGCTTACTCTGGACGCGGACGGTCATCTGCTGGACGCCCGCTCCGTCGAGGCGGAGCAGGCTGCCACCATCATCCCTGTGACGGAGAGTTCCTCGGGGCGAACCGGCAAAGCCCCCGGCGCACACCCTCTATGCGACCAGATTCAGTTTCTCTCCCCGCTGTATCCCGCCAAATACGAAAGCTACCTGACACAGCTGCACCGCTGGGAGGTATCACCCTACGGCCACCCCAAGCTCTCCGCCATCGCCCGCTATGTAGAGAGGGGGACGATCGTTGAAGACCTGGCGCAGCGGGGTGTGATCTCCCTGAATGAAAAGGGGCTACCCACCAAGGAAAAGCAGGTGGTCCGCTGGCGCGTGGAAACAGGTGCGGAAAATGAGACGCCCGCCTGCTGGCAGGATCAGAGCCTCTTCCAATCCTTCATCGACTACTATGCATCCACGAAATCCGGGAAGTCCGCGTTTTGCATGGTTACCGGTAAAAACGCCCCGCCAGCCAGCCAGCACCCCAAGAAGATCATCAACCTGTGCGCCAACGCCAAGCTGATCTCCGCCAACGACACCAGCGGCTTTACCTATCGGGGCCGCTTCACAGACGATTCGCAGGCCGCGACCATGAGCTACGAGGCGTCGCAGAAGATCCACAGTGCGCTGCACTGGCTGGCGGCGACCCAAGGCGTCTTCATCGGCGGGCGCACCTTCCTGTGCTGGAATCCGCAGGGCATTGAGATCCCCAAGCCGCAGGCCGCCTTTCTGCGGCGGAGCGCCGCCAGGCAGATAAAATACTCCGACTATCGAAAGGCATTGTCGGAGACTCTCCGGGGCTGGCAGGAGACGATCCCGCGGGACGCCGGCGCCGTGGTGGCCGCCTTTGACGCCGCCACATCCGGACGTCTTTCCCTCACCTATTACAGCGAGCTTCCGGTCTCTGACCTTCTGGAGCGTCTGCACAACTGGGATGCACTTTGCTGCTGGGAGCATTCCTCCTTCGGCATACAGTCGCCCTCGCTTTCGCAGATCGCGGACTGCGCCTTCGGCACGGTGCGCGTCTCCGACAAGCAGACAAAGCTGGAAACGGACGAGCGCGTCATGCGCCAGCAGGTACAGCGGCTGCTCTCCTGCCGGGTGGACCGGGGCAAAATGCCGGCGGATATCGCCCGCGCTGCGGCGGCCAAGGCGTCCAACCTGCAGATCATGGACGCCGCCCTGCGGGAAACGGTATTGTTCACCGCCTGCGCGGTGCTTCGGAAATACAAATATGATTGGTACAAGGAGGAATGGAGCATGGCACTGGAACCGCAGAAGAAGGATGTCAGCTATCAGTATGGACGGCTTCTGGCCGTGTTTGAAAAAATCGAGCGAGATACCTATGATTCCAATGAACAGCGAGAGCCCAACGCGATCCGGATGCAGTCCGTGTTCGCAAAGCGTCCGCTCTACGCCAGTCGGATCATCTGGGAGCAGCTGAAAAAGGCGTACTACCCCAAGCTGGCGCCCGGCGCCAGAATAAAATACGACCGCATCATTGAGCAGATCATTCAGGAAATTTCCTCCTTCCCGCAGGCGGAACAGGAGGAGTCCCTGAAAGACACCTATCTCTTTGGGTACTATCTGCAGCGCAGTGCGCTGTACACATCCGGTAAAACCGAAAACAGTCAGGAGGAAGAATAAATGAGCAGCTTGCAAAACAAGATCGATTTTGTGGCACTGGTCTCCGTGACCCGCGCCAACAGCAACGGCGACCCTCTGAACGGCAATCGCCCCCGCACCGACCTGAACGGCTTCGGTGAGATCTCCGACGTGTGCATCAAGCGCAAGATTCGCAACCGGATGCAGGATCTGGGCAAGCCCATCTTCGTTCAGTCAGAGGATCGGTGCAGCGACGGCTGCGGCAGCCTCAGCGAGCGGGCCTCCGCCGCTATGAAGGGCATCAAGGATCGGGAGGAATATGCCCGGCACGCCTGCGAAACGTGGCTGGACGTGCGTACCTTCGGGCAGGTCTTTGCCTTCAAGGATGCCAAGGGCTTCTCCTGCGGTGTGCGCGGCCCCGTCTCTATCCATCAGGCGTCCAGCCTGTCCCCCGTGGAGATCGAGTCCCTCCAGATCACCAAGAGCGTGAATGGTGAGAAGAAGGAAAAGGGTGAGAACCGCGCCTCCGACACCATGGGCATGAAGCACTTTGTCCGCTTCGGTCTGTACGAGATCAAGGGCTCTATCAATGTCCAGCTGGCGGAAAAGACCGGCTTCTCCGATGAGGACGCCGACACGGTCAAGGAATGTCTGCGCACCCTCTTTGTGAACGATGCCTCCTCCGCACGGCCCGACGGCTCCATGGAGGTGGTGAAGCTGTTCTGGTGGCGGCACAGCTGCAAGGATGGGCAATATTCCTCCGCGAGGGTCCACCGCTCCGTCAAGGTCGCTCTGCGGGACGCGGGTACCATCCCCACCGCTGCAGACGACTACGTGATCTCGCTGGAGGCGCTGCCGGGTCTGGAGCCGGAGGTGATCGATGGCGTATAATGAGGAGGACTTCCTACAGCTCTCCGGCTTACAGCATTTCCGGTTTTGCAGGCGGCAGTGGGCGCTGATCCACATCGAGCACCAGTGGGCGGAAAACTACCGCACCATTGACGGCGCGATCCTCCACGAAAACGCCCACGACACGGACTTTCAGGAGCGGCGGGGCGACCGTTTCATTACGCGGGGCGTCAGCGTCTATTCTGCGGAATTGGGTATATCCGGACAGTGCGACGTACTGGAATACCACCGGGGCGCTGTCGGGATCCCCCTCTCCGGAAAAGAGGGACTGTGGCAGCCGTACCCTGTGGAGTACAAGCGGGGCCGCCCCCGAGAGGACACCGGCGACACCCTGCAGCTATGCGCGCAGGCCATGTGCCTGGAGTCCATGCTCTGCTGCGACATCCCCGAGGGCGCACTCTATTACGGGGAGATCCGCCGGCGCGAGAGGGTGTCCTTTACCCCAGAGCTGCGCGCAGGGGTGCGGGAGCTGTTAGCGGAAATGCACGAGCTGTACCGCCGGGGCTATACCCCCAAGGTCAAGCCCACCAGATCCTGCAATGCCTGCTCCTTGAAGGAGCTGTGCCTGCCCAAGCTGATGAAAAGCAGAGCTGTCTCCGCGTATCTCCGGGCGGCCATGGGGGAATCACCATGAAGCAGCTTCTCAACACGCTATTTGTCACCTCTGAGGACATCTACCTCTCGCTGGAGGGGGAAAACGTGCTGGCAAACCGGGACAAGACCGTCGTCGCCCGCTATCCGCTGCACACGCTGCAAGCCATCGTCAGCCGATAGGACTGGGTGATGCGCCGGTCGTCAAACGCTATCCGCTGCACACGCTGCAAGCCATCGTCAGTTTCTCCTATGCCGGTGCCTCCCCCGCGCTGATGGGAAAATGCGCGGAGGCCGGGATCGGTCTGGCCTTCTGCTCCCCGCATGGGCGTTTCCTCGCCCGCACCTGCGGTGAGAGCAGCGGCAACGTGCTGCTCCGGCGTGAACAGTACCGTGTTGCCGACGACCCCGCCCGCAGTTGTGCGATAGCCCGCACCATGATCTTCGGCAAGCTGAGCAACGGTGCCGCCAGCATCCAGCGTACCCTGCGGGATCACGCGCCCCGCGTGGCGGGCTGCGGTCTGGAAGATGCCGCCGCCAACATCCGGGCCATGCTTCCGCAGGTGCTGGCTGCCGCTGACTTGGACACCCTGCGGGGAATAGAGGGTGCTGCCGCCACCGCGTATTTCAGCGTCCTCGATCACATGCTCCTGAGTCGAAAGGAGGCCTTCTTCTTCCACGGGCGCAGCCGCCGCCCGCCGCTGGATCGGGTAAACGCCATGCTGTCCTTCGCCTACAGTCTGCTGGCGCACGACTGTGCCAGCGCCTTGGAAAGCGTGGGGCTGGACAGCTATGTAGGCTTCCTCCACCGCGACCGGCCGGGACGGCAGTCGTTGGCGCTGGATCTGATGGAGGAGCTGCGGCCCTGCATGGCAGACCGCTTCGTGCTGACCCTCGTGAACAATCGGATGCTGCGCCCGGAAGACTTTCAGGTGCAGGACAGCGGCGCGGTGCTGCTGTCCGATGAAGGCCGTCGGAAATTCCTGAAGACCTGGCAGGAGCGGAAACAGGACACACTGACCCACCCCTATCTGGGGGAAAAGCTGAGCTGGGGCATGGTCCCCTATGTGCAGGCGCTGCTGTTGGCCCGCTGCCTCCGCGGCAACTTGGACGGCTATCCGCCTTTTTTATGGAAGTGATGCTATGCTGGTGCTGATCACATACGATGTAAACACCGAGGACGCCGCCGGACGCAAGCGCCTGCGGCAAATTGCCAAAAAGTGCGTGGACTATGGACAGCGGGTGCAAAATTCCGTGTTCGAGTGCCTGCTGGACGCAGGACAGTGCCGCCGCCTGCAGGCACAACTCCTGTCCATCATGGATCCCGAGAAGGACAGTCTGCGCTTTTACTATCTGGGGAAGCAATACGAGAAAAAAGTGGAGCATTTCGGTGCGAAGAGCACCTACCTGCCGGAGGATCCCCTGATCCTCTGACACACGTCTCCCGGCACGGCGGTGGTACAGCGCACGGGCATCCGGGACGCGCCTTCCCGCCCCTTGCGAAGTCCAAGTGACCAGTAATTGTCGGGAGGTTCGCAAGGCTTTTCCCGAGAAAGCGCCGGTCTTTCCCCGGTTTTCTCGGGCAGCCACCCCGTATTTTCCCCCAAAAAACGCAAAAATTCTACTTATTTGTCAAAGATCCGCGGGTAAAACTGTGCATCTTTGCTGTCGCCCCCCTCGCGGGGGGCGTGGATTGAAATTCCAGTTCCATTTTATAACCGTTTCCACCAATGAGTCGCCCCCCTCGCGGGGGGCGTGGATTGAAATCACGATCTGCGCCACGCCAATGCCGCCATCATGGTGTCGCCCCCCTCGCGGGGGGCGTGGATTGAAATAGCGATTTCCGCGTCTGCGCGGTGCCGCGCAGCGTCGCCCCCCTCGCGGGGGGCGTGGATTGAAATCACGATGTGGTCCACATCGCGGAGTGGATTATTAACGTCGCCCCCCTCGCGGGGGGCGTGGATTGAAATCCGCTTGACGGGTCAGGGGCTGACGAAATTAAGGCGTCGCCCCCCTCGCGGGGGGCGTGGATTGAAATATGTCAATTCTCCTTATGTTAGTATTGGTATCACCGTCGCCCCCCTCGCGGGGGGCGTGGATTGAAATATTGTTGCAACGTTGTACAGTTGGCGTATGCAACGTCGCCCCCCTCGCGGGGGGCGTGGATTGAAATGCTTGACTTAGTAAACGGACAACCGGAGTGCGAGCGTCGCCCCCCTCGCGGGGGGCGTGGATTGAAATTTTGTTTCGTAAACATCGGCTTTACAAGTGCGCAAGTCGCCCCCCTCGCGGGGGGCGTGGATTGAAATTATTAGTCTCGAAATGAAAACTTACGGGGTAAAGTCGCCCCCCTCGCGGGGGGCGTGGATTGAAATTCCTTTAATGTTAGTATTAGGTTTTCACCCGACACGCCGTCGCCCCCCTCGCGGGGGGCGTGGATTGAAATATAGATCTGTCATTGCTGATATAATGGATATACCTCGTCGCCCCCCTCGCGGGGGGCGTGGATTGAAATGTCCTTATAACGCAATGTTTAAGGGCCTGGAAAGTCGCCCCCCTCGCGGGGGGCGTGGATTGAAATTGTACGCCAGCGAGAATGATCCGGAGTATCGGGGTCGCCCCCCTCGCGGGGGGCGTGGATTGAAATGGCGGCGCGGATGCTGTCCGCCTTGCTGTAGGTGGTCGCCCCCCTCGCGGGGGGCGTGGATTGAAATACTGCCGAGGCTGGTGGGACTGCTGTGACTGTCGTCGCCCCCCTCGCGGGGGGCGTGGATTGAAATCTCAGACAGCATATCACCCTCCTTAAAGGACTTTTGGTCGCCCCCCACGCGGGGGCGTGGATTGAAATATTTTGGTGCTGGTGTCCTGTCTGATGATCTGGGTGTCGCCCCCCACGCGGGGGCGTGGATTGAAATTCCTGATCTCCTGCGTGGCTATCCCCCTGTGTGGTTGTCGCCCCCCTCGCGGGGGGCGTGGATTGAAATAAGGACGCTTTCGGCGCTGCCGATGTCACAAAGCGTCGCCCCCCTCGCGGGGGGCGTGGATTGAAATACTGTGACGGTGCCGTTGATGGAAGTGACCGGTGGTCGCCCCCCCTCGCGGGGGGCGTGGATTGAAATTCCAAGGGCCGCATGGCCGTGGTAGAGGGGCGCTGTCGCCCCCCTCGCGGGGGGCGTGGATCGAAATCTGTCCATACGCGGCGGGCTTGTTCTCCCCGCCGCGTATGGTGAAGTGTCAGGAGCAGCGCTTCTGTGATCCCTTTCAGAAATGCTTCGTTTTGAGCAAGAAGTGCCTTTGCCCCGCCGTAGTACCGCTCCAGCTCCACCTGTACCGCCGCCTCGCCGCGGGTATCCCCGTGGTCTACGTAGCGATGCTCGCCGGGTGCGCCCTCATGATGATCAGAAAAATCCAGCTTCGTACAGTCCGTGGTAATGTATCCGTTTTCGTTCCGGTTGTTCGTCTCCCCGAAAAACTCCTTTGCGGATTTTGCATGGTCTTTTTTCTCCGCCTCCGAGTAAGCTTTCAGCGAAACCAGCAGCGGCTTGACATTCTCACTGACATTGGATATACTGCGAGTAAGACCAAACTTGGTTCCCCCGAACGGCGTAGAGCGCCCTAAGGCATTGAACCATTTTTTGGTCTCTTTTTTGTTTTCTTCCAAATGAAGCAGTTTATCCTCGGACAGAGATATGAATGCGCACAGAAAGCAGATCATTGTGAATACCGCATGCTGTTCCTGCTGTCTTTTCCAATCAGACGGCAGGCTTATCGTGCTGCGCACAGGAGTCCGATAAGTCACAGAAATCATACATCCCGTCTGTTTCAAGAAGTCACCTTCTTTGAACAGACGGGATTTTTGTATTTACACGAGGTATAGCAATAATCGAATCACATGATCGTATGGCCGCGAAGCGGTGCGCCTTCGCAAGAGCATACCATTCGACCTATGCCCGGAAATCGGGGAAACGCTTTATCCGGAGTACCATGCCGACATAAACAAAACCACCTGCCAAGCGGATGGTTTTGTTTATGCTGCTTTCTGGCAAGAGGACAGATGCGCTCTGTTTTGCGTGCAGCCCGTGCCGTTAGCAGAGCTGCTCCAGTTGAAAGGCCAGCTCGGTGCGGCCCACGACGGCGTGGTGGTTGTTGTAAAGGTTTTTGTCGTGGTAGCGGGGCAGAGAGCAGACTTCCTCCGGCGTGATGACGCCGAGCTGGGTGAGAACCGAGAGGATGGCATACGGGACGATGGAGGAGGCGCCGTCCTCCATTTTGAGGGCAATGCCGATCCCCTTGTCCTTGATGCCCACGGCATAGAATGCGCTGGCGCCTGATTTGCAGAAGATTCGGTCGCCGAAGGCGGCCATCAGCTGCGTGCAGATGCGATCGGTCCCTGCCACCATTTCCGGATGTGCTGTCATGGCGGATGTGATGCGCCGGAGGACAGCGGCCCGGGTGGGGGTGAAAAGCGTGGGGAGGGACATGCGGGCGTAGCCCTGTGCCAGCCGGTAAAGGGGCAGCGCGTGGACCGGAACGCCGCAGCCGTCCACGGCCAGATGGACTTCAGAGGTCTCCACGCCGCACATTTCAGCGAACACCGAGAGGATACGCTGCTGAACAGGGTGCTCCGGAGAAATATAGTTCTCCAGGGATTCCCCTAAATGGCGGGCGGTGATGAGCATACCGGCGTGCTTTCCGGAGCAGTCGCAGTAGATGGGCGCCCGGGGGATGCCGGCGATCTTCAAGGCGTCCTCGGCAGGGACATACATGGGGTATTCTGCCCCGCAGCATAGCTGATCGGGGGAGAGCCCGGCCTTGTGCAGGATGCTCTCCACGGCCTTTACATGAAAGGGCTCTCCGTTGTGGGAGGAGCAGATGACGGCCAACTCCTGCGGGGTAATGCCATAATGCTCCAGCGCACCGCTCTCTGCCACGGGGATCGCCTGAAGGGGCTTGGCGGAGGAGCGGGCAAACGTAAGACGCTCCGGATCACCGAGCTTCCAAAGGATCCGGCCTGTGTGATCCGTTACCGCGATATGTCCCCGGTGGATCTGATCCACCAGATCACCGCGGTATTGATAGGCAATAACAGCCATAGCATATACCTCCGTTTCTTAGATCACAAAGTAGAAAAAGCGCAGCACATCACCGTAATCATCGGCATCAAAGGCCACGGTGGTGGGAGAGATGAGGCTGGCGCCGGGATAGTGGGAGCATCCATAGGCGTCATAATGATGTACATAGGTGACCTCCACGTGGAAGTGCTCGGGAAGCGCCGGAGGTGTGGCTGTCTTTGCCGCCGCCACAGCCTCGGCCATCATGCCCTCGATCTCCTCGCGGACAAGCTCCGGGGTCTTTGTCAGAACGCCGTAGCCGTGGCCGGATTTGGTTGGTACGGTCAGCAGGCCGGGTACGGTGCGCGCCGCAGCCGCACACATCCCCTCGTCGCCGCTGGCGAATAGGGTAGGAACGCCCCGGTAAGCGGCGGCATGGGCGTACATCTCGAATTCTCCCCACAGCGCGCCATTGACCGTAAGGCGGAAAATGCGGGAGCTTACCATCGTGTGGGACGTGGGATTTCTGGGGGCGGAGGCGGCGTCGTGAAAGCCGACCATCAGCATACCGTCATAGCTCTCGTCAAAAATAACGGTAAGGCCCACAATATCGTGGGTGATCCCCCGAAGGAGACGGGCATCTCTGGGGAGCAGGGCGCAGTCAATGTTGCAGCCGTCTCCGTGCATATCCTCTATGACGACCTCGTCGGCTCCGCCGGAGAAAAGGCCGCGGGCCGCGGCGGAAGGTCATGTTGCTTCGCTGCGGATACGCCGCAGGTAGCGGTAGACCGTGGGTTCGGAGATGTGCAGTTCCCTGGCGACCTGTCCGACGGAGCCCTTGGTCTGGAATACGCCCTGCGCTTCCAGAGAGCGGAGTATCTCCAGCTTGTCGGCGGTATGCATGGCCTCGGAGGGGATACCATAGCCGAGGATGGTGGAGTGGATCAGATTGCTGGACAGCTCCGGGATGGAATCATCCAGGTTTTCGGTATAGGCGGAGCTTTCCTCCTCTTGCGGAAGAGAAAAGGAATGGAGCAGGTTGGAAAGATGCTCCGAGAGCACCAGAATATCTTCCACATCGTGGTTCACGCAGATCAGCCCCACCAGATGACCCTTTTCCTTAATAAAATAGGTGGAAGAAACGAAACGCTTGCCTCCCCGGGTGCGGCCCTCGTAGTTGGCCACATAGTCGTGCTCCTTATAGGCTCCGGTTCGCAGCAGTTCCTTGGCCAACTCCGTCATGGGGTCGCCCACGCGGCGGCCGCTGAGATGCTCGTTGCAGGCGGCAATCACCGAGCGCTCCGGCGTGGAAACGTCATGGAGGATGATCTCATAATTCTTTCCGCAGATCTTCCCCATAAATTCCACCAGAGGAATGTATCGCTCAAGACTGGCGTAGTTGCTCACTGTATCCCTACTTTCTCAACAATAATTCTTGCCTGATAAAAAACTGTCACATAGTGCTAGTGAAAGTCAGTATATCGAAAATGAATGGATAAATCAACACCTAATATGCCGGAAAGTTTTGGGGGGGATGTAACATTTTTTTGCAGGCCAAGGCGAAAATGGCCTTCAAAGCAGCGATTTAGACAAAAAATTATCAAGCTTCTTGGCACTTATGCAAGGTTGACAAGGGGGGTGTGATAAATTATAATCAGGAATGTAACAAAGTTATCAGAAGGGAGGCTCAATGTCATCCTACCCCGCGTTATATTTTTAAGGAGGTATTTGTAATGGAAGCTGCAAACTACGGTATTTTGTCATTGATTCCCCTTGCGCTTACCCTGCTGCTGGCATTTTGGAAGAAGGACGCGGTCTTTGCCCTGTTCATGGGCTGTCTCTCCGGCGTTCTGCTGCTGGGGCATGACCCCGCCTTCGGCTTCTCCGCTCTGGCGGAGGAGGCTCTGGGCAACGAGGACTTCATCTGGATCCTGCTCATTCAGGTATTCATCGGCATTATGATCGCGTTCTTCATGAAGGCGGGCGTGGTCAAGGCGTTTGCGGAGATGATCGCCGGTAAGGTGAAATCCCCCCGCAGCGTAAAGCTGGCCACCTGGTTCATCGGCCTGTTCACCATCGACGACTACATGAGCCCCCTGCTGCGCGGCGTGGTCATGCGTCCCTTGACGGATGAGATGCGTGTGCCCAGAGAGAAGCTGGCCTTCATCCTCGACTCCACCTGCGCCTCCGTGTGTACCCTGATGCCCTTCATGGCATGGGGTGCCTACGTGGCCGGTCTGGTGGCGGATCTGGGCGGCCCTGTGACCTCTAACGAGCAGGGCGTGAGCGTCTACATCAGCGCCATCCCCTTTAACTTCTACGCGATTCTGATGGTGCTCATCACACTGCTCTCCGCACTGGAGATCTTCCCCGACTTCGGGCCCATGCGCAAGGCGGAGCAGCGCGCCCGCACCACCGGCAAGCTGCTGCGTGACGGCGCCGTTCCCATGATGGGCACCGAGCTGGAGGAGCTGCAGAAGGGCAACGACAGTGATGTAAAGCCCAACGTCATGCTGGACTTCCTGGTCCCCATCATGATTCTGGTAGCCACCGCCATCTGGACGTACATCGCCAAGGGCGGCGTGAAGATCCTGGAGTGCTTCATCATCACCGTGATCTATATGTCCATCGAGCTGAGCATCCGCAAGGTGTTTAAGAGCGTGACCGATCTGGTGAGTACCGCCGTGCAGGGCATGAAGAGCGTCATGTCCGCCACGCTGATCCTGGCCCTGGCCTACTGCATCAACACCATCACCAAGTCCATGGGCGCCGCCGACTTCCTGCTGGGTGTCTGCGAGAGCTGGATGACCCCCGCCCTGTTCCTGTCTGTGACCTTCATCGCGGGCGCCGTGATCTCCTTCTTCACCGGCTCCTCCTGGGGCACCTTCGCCATCTGCATTCCCATCGCTGTTCCCATGGCCTACTCCTTCACCGGCGGTCAGCTGGGTACGCTGGTCTACGCCGCTGTGGGCGCCGTTGTCAGCGGCGGTCTGTTCGGCGACCATTGCTCCCCCGTTTCCGACACCTCGGTGCTCTCCTCTCTGGGCGCCGCCTGCGACCACATTGACCACGTCCGCACCCAGCTTCCCTATGCGCTGCTGGCGGCGGCAGTGTCCATCATTCTGTGGATCGTCGTTGCACTGGTTGGTGGCGCTGCATGAGATACGATTTTGATACCCCCATCAATCGCAGAAATACCTTCTCCTTTAAGTGGGACTGCGATATGGACTATTTCGGCCGGGACGATGTGATCCCCATGTGGGTGGCGGACATGGACTTCGCCTGCGCCCCCTGCATCGTGGAGGCTGTACAGAAGCGCGCCGCCCATCCGGTTTACGGCTACGGTGTGCGCCAGCAGCCCTATTATGACGCGGTGATGGGCTGGCTGAAAAAGCGCCATGGCTTCGAGGTCAACTATGAGCATCTGGCCTTTGCGCCTCCCGGCGTGATCTACGCCATGAACGTGATGCTGCGCATCCTCACCAAGCCCGGCGACAGGGTCATGGTCCCCATGCCCAACTACGACCCGCTGTTTGACATGGTCACCCGGGGCGGCCGGAAGCTGGTAGAGACGCCGCTGGTCTGGAAGGACGGGCGCTACACCTTCGACTTCGCCGATATGGAGGCCAAGGCTGCCTCCGGCGTGAAGGTACTGGTGCTCTCCAGCCCCCACAACCCCACCGGCCGGGTATGGACCCGTCAGGAGCTGGAGGGCGTGGCGGAGATCTGTCTGCGGCACAACATCTTCATGCTGGTGGACGAGATCCACTGCGACTTCGTGCCGCCGGAGCATCCCCACACCACCTTTGGTCTGCTGGGCGAGGAGGTGCTGCGCCATTCCATGGTCTGCTACTCCTCCAACAAGGGCTTCAATCTGGGCGGACTGGGTATGGCCACCCTGGTGCTGGCGGACGACGACCTGCGGTGCAAGTTCAACGAGGAGATGTCCATTGCCCAGACGCGGCTGGACAACATCTTCGGCATGGCCGCCCTCATAGCCGCCTACAACGACGGCGAGGAGTGGCTGGATCAGGCCATCGCCTACGTCTCCGACAACAAGGCGTATCTGGATCAGTTCCTGCGGGAGCGCATTCCTCAGATCCGCATGATCCCCTCCGAGGGTACGTATCTGGTCTGGCTGGACTGCTCCCAGCTGCCCTACCGGGGCATGGCGCTGGAGCATTTCATGATCAATGAGGCCAAGGTGGCGTTCTGCGCCGGCTATGAATTCGGTGAGCAGGGAGAGGCTTTTCTGCGCATGAATGTGGCCTGCCCCCGGTGTACCCTGACAAAGGCTCTGGAGCAGATGGAAAAGGCGATCAACGGTCTGTCGCTTCAGTAATACCTGTAAACGACGCACCTTGTGAGATAAGAAACTTTTTAAAGGAGAAACAGCGCGGAACGAGACGGAGACGCTGATCACGCCCGACAAATACAGCATCGACTATGTGGGGCATTTGGGCCGGAAGGCGCTCTGCCTGGGACTGGTCATGCGGGACTACGGCGTGTACGAGCACCCCACATTCTTTGTGGTGGACGAAAAGGGCGAGGAAAATCTGGGCCGCTATGACCGCCGGGTCAACTCCGAGGTGGTCACCGACTGCTTCTCCGGCTCCGTCACGGGACAGAGAATGGTGGGCGAGACGCTGTATTTCCTCAACACCGACGGCGTGGATATCGACGGCTTCGTGATGAAGCCGGTGGGATACGAGCCGGGCAAACGGTATCCGGGCATCCTTCATATTCACGGCGGGCCGAAGATGGTATTTGGCCCGGGCTTCCACCACGAGATGCAGCTTTGGGCGGCCTCCGGCTTTTTCGTATGCTACTGCAACCCCAGGGGAAGCTGCGGCAAGGGAAATGCCTTTGCCGATCTTCAGGGCAAGTACGGAGAGGTGGACTTCCGGGATCTGATGGAGTTCACGGATGAGGTTCTGCGGAGGTATCCCGAAATTGACGCAGATCGGATGGGCGTTGCCGGCGGTTCCTATGGCGGCTTTATGACCAACTGGGTCATCGGTCACACGGATCGTTTCCGCTGTGCCGTGTCCCAGCGGAGCATTGCCAACTATGTGGGGGATTATCTCCTCTCGGATATCGGCTACTATTATGTGCCTGACCAGCAGCTTGGCACCATTTGGGAGCATCCGGAGCGTTTGTGGAAGGCATCGCCTCTCACCTATGCCGACCGTGTTAAGACGCCCACACTCTTTATTCACGCAGATAAGGATTACCGCTGCACGCTGGCCAACGGTCTGGAAATGTTCGCGGCACTCAAGCTCCATGGCGTGGAGAGCAAGCTGTGCATGTTCTACGGCGAGAACCACGGCCTGAGCCGAGAGGGAAAGCCCTCTAACCGCATCAGCCGCCTCAGCGAGATCCTGCACTGGATGGAGGAGCACCTGAAGGAAGAATAACGGGGAGCCAATCGGCGGGTTCTGGCAGAGTGTGTGCCGGAGCATTTGCCGCGCTTAAACCTATATCCCTTGGAAGCTGTCTTTTTTGCATGGCGATTTCAGCGGACAGCGGCCACAGCGCCGCGTCATACAGGTATCGCGGAAGCATTACGCCGAGAGCCCACCTTCTCAAGAAGGTGGGCTCTTGCTGTAAGTACACGAAATGAGATGCTTTATTTCTTGTCAAACAGGATGAACAGCAGGCTGGACAGGCACAGCAGGAAGGGATAGAACAGCAGGGGGATGATGTCAAAGGCGCTGATGGCGTAGCCGAGGGTTGCGCAGGTGGAAATGGCCACCAGCATCTGGGCGCCGTAGGGGATGATACCCTGAAAGATGCAGGAGAAGGTGTCCAGCAGGGAGGCGGAGCGCTTGGGGCTGATGCCGTATTCCTCCGCCACCTCCTTGGCAATGGGGCCTGCCATGACGATGGCCACGGTGTTGTTGGCGGTGGCGATATCCATGAGGCCCACCAGCAGGCCGATGCCCAGCTGGCCGCCCCGCTTGCCGCGAAACACCCGGCGGATGAAGGCGAGGATGCTCTCGAAGCCGCCGTAGGCGCGGATGAGGCCGCACAGGGAGGCCACCAGCAGGGTCACCAGAATGGTCTCAAACATACCGGACACGCCGCCACCCATGTTGCCCATGAGCTCCAGCGCCGTGACCTGACCGGTGATGAGGGTGATAGCGGCGCCGGCAGCAATGCCGATAAGCAGTACCACAAACACATTCAGGCCGACAATGCCGCCGATAAGCACCAGCACATAGGGGATGATCAGCACCAGATCGTGACCGCCGGAGACGGCGCTCTGCACATCGGTGCCCAGAGAGACCACGATGATCAGCGCCAGCGCCGCCAGCGCGGCGGGCAGGGCGATCTTGAAGTTGGCGCGGAACTTGTCCTTCATCTCCGTGCCCTGGGTGGAGCAGGCGGCGATGGTGGTATCAGAAATAAAGCTGAGGTTGTCGCCGAACATGGCACCGCCCATGACGGAGGCGATGCACAGCGGCAGGTCAAAGCCGGAATCGGCGGACACCGCCACGGCGATGGGGGCCAGCAGGGTGATGGTGCCGACGGAGGTGCCCATGGCCATGGACACGAAGCACGCCACCACGAACAGCACGGCCACCGCCAGCTTTACCGGGGCGATGGACAGCAGGAAATAGGCTACGGCCTCGGCGCTGGAGCGGCCGGTGACGCCCACGAAGATACCCGCCACCAGGAAGATGAGGATCATGGTGACGATGTTCTTATCACCGATGCCCTGTCCCATCAGCTCCAGCTTTTCATCAAAGCTCACACCGCGGTTTTGCAGGCACGCTACCAGCAGCGCCACCAGGAAGGCCACGACGATGGGGATCTGATAGAAGCCCATTTTGATTTTCAACACATACTCCAGAATAATGCCCAGCACCAGATACAGCACCAGGAATACGGCCACGGGCAGCAGGGCCACCGCCCGGGGGGTCGGTTTTTTCTCCATAAACTCTCTCCTTTATGAAAACGTTGGCTTTTTTCACCGTTCTTGATGGTATCATGTGGGGAAGAAAATGTCAACGCAAAGACTGATCTGCACCTTATCTGATTTGTCTGGCGCGTCCGACCTGTATGCGGAGGTATTCGGCGAGACCGGAGCGGGCCGGTGTCTTCATCATGGCCGGCTCGCCTATCCGGCGGATGACGCCTCTCCTTCCACTGATAGATCTCCCTTCTTCCCAGAGATCAACGTGGGACTTCTGGCAGGGCCCTGGTTTGAGGGCCGCATGGCCCAGTGCCTTACCGACATTCTGTGCGGGCGGGCCACGGCCGCAGCCATGGTAACGCTGGCCGCCGCCTATCTGGCCGTGACCCTGCTGGTACAGGAGGCACGGTTCGTCAAGCGTTTCTACGTCCGGCGCCTCACCAACAACGGCGCCATCAATTTCAACGGCTGCACCATCACCCTGGCGGACGGCACCGTCCTCCGGTAAGGCTTACCGCACCTCGATAGCCGCCGCGGGGCAGGCGTCCGCCGCCTCCTGCACGGCCAGCTTCAAACCGTCGGGTATCGGCCCGGTCGCCGCCTGCGCCGATTCGCCGTCCTCCAGAGAGAACACCTCCGGACAGATGGTGGGGCACAGGCCGCACCGGATACACGCCTTCTGCAATACGATGGCTTCCATAAAAATTCCCTCCATAGCAAATTCAGGATATGGGCAGTTTGCCCCGTATCGGGAAAAAGTATGCGGGAAGCACCGTCCCTTTCGGACGGCGCTTCCCGCATTTTCCCATTTTTCCCTTGACAGCCGCAGCTGTCCATGGTATGGTAACTGTACTAACACGCATAATACAGTTAATACGTAATGGCAGGAAGGAGTGAGCGCGGATGATCTCCCTGGATTATCGGGACAGCCGCCCCCTGTACCAGCAGGTGAAGGACAATCTGCGGCGGATGATGCTGACGGAGCTGCTGCCGCCGGACGAAAAGCTGCCGTCGGTGCGGAGTCTGGCCACACAGCTGGCCATCAACCCCAACACCATCCAGCGGGCATACAGCGAACTGGAGGTGGAGGGATACATCTACTCCGTGCCCGGCAAGGGCAGCTTTGCCGCCGCCGAGGGCGGCGAGCAGCAGCGGCGTATCCGTGAGCTGAAGACGCAGGCGGCCCCTCTGCTGGAGGAGCTGAAGACGCTGGGCTGCACGGAGGAGGATCTTTTGCAGCTGTGGAGAGGAGGAGAGACACATGCTTGAAGCGAAAAACGTGGTCAAGACCTTTGACGGCTTTCGGGCGCTGGACAGTCTGAACATGACGGTTCCCAAGGGCGCGGTGTACGGTCTGGTGGGCCCCAACGGCGCGGGCAAGTCCACCATCATCCGGCATCTGGCCGGTATCTACCGTCAGGACAGCGGCGAGGTGCTGCTGGACGACCAGCCGGTATATGAGAACCCCGCCGTCAAGCGGCGGATGACAGTGATCGGCGACGACTGGTACTATTTCCCCCAGGCCAATATTCGTGAGATGGCCCGCTTTTTCGCGGGACTGTACCCCGCCTTCAGCTGGGAGCGCTATGAAAAGCTGAAGCAGGTGTTCCCACTGGACGAGAAGATGATGCTGCGCCGCATGTCCAAGGGTATGCAGAAGCAGGCGGCGTTCTGGTTGGCGGTGTGCTGCATGCCGGAGTACCTCATTTTGGATGAGCCGGTGGATGGGCTGGACCCCGTCATGCGCCGCCAGGTGTGGTCTCTGCTGCTGGGTGACGTGTCCGAGCGGGGCACCACGGTACTGGTGTCCAGCCACAACCTCCGCGAGTTGGAGGACGTGTGCGACCACGTGGGCATCCTGAACCGCGGGCAGGTGCTGCTGGAGCGGAGCCTCTCCGACCTGCAGGACAACACCGTGAAGCTGCAGGTGGCCTACGCCGGCGTGACGGAGCCGATGCTGCCGTCGGAGCTGAACATCCTGCACCGCAGCCACGTGGGACGGGTGTATACCTACATCGTGCGGGGCAGCCGCGCCGAGATCCTGCGCCGCATGGAGATCACGGAGCCCATCCTGCTGGAATCCATCCCGCTGACGCTGGAGGAGATCTTTATCTATGAATTGGGAGGTGTGGACTATGCCGCGAAAGACATCCTGCTGTAACGGAACGCTGCTGCGCAGCGACGTGCGCCACTACTGGCCCGCCGGTTTTCTCTATGTGCTGGTGTGGCTGATGATCCTGCCCATCCCCCTGCTGCAGACAGCCCGGGATTACCTGCGTTTCCAGTCGGAGCAGACGGTCCAGCTGGCAGCGCAGCTGCACAACCATGTCTATGCCGCCATGACCGGCTCGCTGGTGCTGGCGGTGCTGGCGGGCGCGGTGATACCCATGGCGGTGTACGCCTATCTGATGACGCCCCGGTCTGTGGGGCTGATGCACGCCCTGCCCGTCACCCGCACATCCCAGTTTTTCACCCACTTTCTCAGCGGCTTCGGCCTGTTGACAGCGGGAAATCTGCTGATCTTCCTGCTGTCAGCGCTGGCGATGATGCCCTCCGGCAGCGTGGACTGGGCCGCGCTGGGCCTGTGGCTGCTGGTGACGGAGCTGCTGGAGCTGTTCTTCCTGTCTCTGGGCGCTCTGTGCGCCATGGCCACCGGCTGGCTGCTGGCCATACCGGTGCTGTACGGTGCGGCCAACTGCATTGTTTTGTTGGTATGCGTCGTGGTGCAGTTCCTTCAGCGTTGGTTCTACTTCGGCTTTGAGAGCACCACCTTCCCCATGGCGGTGATCTGGCTGACGCCCATCGCCCGCCTGTCCACCGCCGTTTGCGGCTACGCCGACGTTCTGGTGCCGCGGGAGGGGGAGGAGGTCTATCTCCGCGTCCTGCCGGAGGGCGGCATGACCTCCTTGCTGGTCTATACCATCGTGGGACTGGCGCTGCTGGCTCTGGGCTGGCTCCTGTACCGCAGACGGCCCAGTGAGGCCGCCGGTGACGCCATCGCCTTCCGCTGGCTGCGGCCCATCGTCCGGTGGACCGTGGGTCTTTGCGGCGGTCTGGGCCTGGGCCTGTTCCTCAGCGTAGCGCTGCTGGGCGGTCTGGTCGGCGGCCTGGTGCAGCTCCTGCTGTGCCAGGCGGTCATGGGCCTGTTGTGCTTCTTCGCCGCTCAAATGCTGCTGCAAAAGTCGTTCCGCGTCTTCCGCCGCAGCTGGAAGGAGGCGCTGGCGCTGGTGATCGCACTGGCCGCCATCACCCTGTGCATCCGGCAGGACTTTTTCGACGTCCAGAACCGCATACCCGGCGCTTCCCAGGTGGACACCGTGTCGGTCCAGCTCTACGCCGGTGACAGCAGCTACTGCGAAACGGACGATCCCGCCGTGCTGGAGCGGGTGCAGGCGCTGCACCGCGCCGCCCTGGCTCAGGGCGAGGATATGACCGGTTCCTCGGACCGCTATATGAGCATCCGCCTGCGCTATGAGCTGAAAAACGGCGACACCGTCCGGCGGGATTACACCATCGCCTGTGTCTCCGGCACGGAGACGTACCGCCTGACCAACCAACTGCTGAATATGCCCCAGTTCCGCCGCTCTGCCATGGGCATCGACTGGTTGGAGACCTCCGGGCTGGACGCCGTCCGCAGCGGCTATGTGGAGGACTACCGCACCGGCGCCACGGTGGACCTGACCCGTGAGCAGGCCGCGGAGCTGTGCCGTCTGGCCCAGCAGGACGCCAACGATGTCTCCGACACCGATGTGCTGGCCGCCATGCCCGCGAACAGCGATGATGTCTACGCCGCCGCGGCTAAGGAGGATACCCTTTCGGCGGAGACGGAGGCATGGGACGTATACCGTTACAACATCGTCATCTACGCCACGGTGGATGGCCGCGATGTCAGCCGCAGCCTGACTCTGATGGGCTACTGCACCCGTATGCAGTCCTTCATCGGCAGCTTGGACTTCGCCAACACCACCACGGTGGACACGGAGGCCGTGTCATGAAAAGAGGACTGCTGTGCATCGCCGCGGCGCTGGTGCTGGCCGCCGGTGCCCTGTGGCTGGCCAGTCTGCGGAACTACGATGCGGCGGACGCCGTGGAGGAAAACGGTGTCCTGCTCTACCTGCGGAAGGACCACGGGGCGGCCTTTGCCAGCACCTATCGCTGGGACGGCACCGGCGACGCCATCGACTACGTCATCCCCGACACGGTGCAGGGCGTGAAGGTCACAGCCATCGGCGGCCTCACCGGCGAGCTGAAGAAGGCCCCTACCGCGGGGCTGGCCATCACCATGCCGGAGACGTACCGTGGCGCGGAACGGGCGCATTACACCATGCCCAGCGGCGCAGTGGAGATCACGCTGCCGGTACACATCCACATCGGCCGCTATGTCCGCAGCGTCCAGCCGGACGGCAGCCTGCCGACGCCCACCGGTTACTTTGGCTACGACAAGGGCGTCAGCAGCTATATCATCACCCCTGTGTGGACGGTGACGTGCGACGAGGGCAACGAGACGTACTACGCCCGGGACGGACGGCTTTACCAGCGTGCAGACAACGCGCTGGTGCAGCTGCCCTACGCTGTGGAAGGAACCCCCGGATAAACGCAGAGAGGCGCGGGCCTGACGGCCCGCGCCTCTCTATTTCATTTGTGAGGAGATAGAAACAGCTTACTCGTTGGTATAGTTGTCAAAATAGCCCTGAATATAGACGATGGGAGTGCCCTTGTCGCCGGAGCCACTGGTCAGGTCACACAGGGAGCCGATGAGGTCGGTGAGGTTGCGGGGCGTGGTGCCCTCGGACACCATGTTGCCCACCAGGCTGACCTTGGCGTCCTTCTCGCGGATCTTCTGGGAAATGGCATCCTTGAGGGCCTGTCCGGACAGACCGGCAAACTCCTTGTCCGCCAGGTACTTCAGCTTCAGCTCGTTGGGAGTACCCACCAGACCGCTGGTGTAGCCAGGGGATACCACGGGATCGGCCAGCTCCCAGATCTTGCCGGCGGGGTCCTTGAAAGCGCCATCGCCGTAGACCATGGCCTCCACGCGCTTGCCGGTGGCCTCGCTCATGGCCTTTCCGATGGCCTCTGCCACGGGCTTGGCGTCCCGCGGGAACAGCTTCACGCGGTCATCATCAGCCTTGTTGCTGCCCAGCAGGCCGTACTGGAGGTTGTAGCCGCTGCCGTCCACGGGGGAGGTCAGCAGGTCGTCCAGCCCCAGCACCACCTTGGCGCCGGCGGCGGCCAGCAGGCGCTTGCTGCGCTTGCGGGTGTGGATGTCGCAGCAGATGACGGTGTCGGTGTAGTCCAGCACCGCCTGAACGCGGTTGGCGAACACGATCTCCGCCTCAGCGCCGGCGGATTCGATGATGGTCTTGTAGTAGTCCACGTAGTCCACGCCGGTGAAGGGGTGGATGACGGCGCCGAAGGCGGCGCGGAACTGCTCCAGGGACAGCACATCGTGCCAGGGGTCGATGCCGGCCTCGTCCAGCTGGTCCATGGACACCAGGTGGTTGCCCACCTCGTCAGAGGGATAACTGAGCATCAGCACCACCTTTTTGACACCGGCGGCGATGCCCTGCAGCAACAGGGAGAATCGGTTGCGGCTGAGGATGGGGAACGTGACACCCACGGTCTGACCGCCGGTCTTGGCGCGGACATCGGCGGCGATCTGCTCCACCGTGGCGTAGTTGCCCTGACAGCGGGCCACCACGGACTCGGTAATGGCCACGATGTCGCCGTCACGGGCGGTGATGCCGTTGTCCTTCAGTGCATTCAGCACGGTGTCGGCGGTGATCTGTACCACGTTGTCGCCCTCGCGGAAAATGGGAGCGCGAACGCCCCGTACCACAGTACCCAAGGTTCTGCTCATAGCGGATGCTCCTTTGCATATCATTTCAGGCCACGCAGCGCTTATCGCTGCGCAACAGGTATAGTATAGCACGAATTCGGCATAAGTGAAATATAAAATATTTATATTGCACATTAGCAATACTGAACGCGCAGCGAAAAGAACCTGGAAAAAGCTCTTGCATTTTCCCGCAGGATGTGTATAATAATAGGGTAATTATGGGCTTGTAGCTCAGCTGGGAGAGCAAGCCTGACATACCGCAACCATACAACTTCATATTCGGGCTTGTAGCTCAGCTGGGAGAGCGTTCGGTTCGCATCCCTATGGTCGCACATCGACCTGCGAGTTTCAGTCCATGATTTCGGAGAGGTTTTTCTCTGAATTCTTCTAAAATCGGAAAACTTGAAAATCAGCTTTTTGTTGCAAAAAACCTGCAAAAAACGGCAATATGGGCCTATAGCTCAGCTGGGAGAGCGTACGGTTCGCATCCGTAAGGTCGTCGGTTCGATCCCGATTAGGTCCACCATTTCGAGAAAAATCACCGCCAATTCGGCGGTGATTTTTCGTTTGACCACAATTATACCACAGACGGCAGAAAATCCTGACCACTTTTGGAATCCGCAGGCGGTGAGTAGCAGCCCCTCACCACCTGCGGATTTTCGTTTTATGTGTTTGCCGGTGCGGCAAGTTCTGCTCTGACCTCATCGTAGTATTTCTGCACCGTGGTGCGGTCCATGCCTGTTTCCCGTGCGATATAGCTTTTATTGCTCACGCCGGGGTGCTGGCGCAGGTACTCCGCCAGCTGCTTTTTCTTGGGGCTGACGCCGTCTGGATACTCCGCAGCCGTCCCATTCCGCAGGACAGCGATCTCCGCTTTCATTTGCAGGATCAGCTTCGCCAGCTTTTCCTCACATTCCTCCCGCGTGTGGCCATATACATTGCGGGAATGCTTCTTGCCGTCTGGCCAGACGGGCGAGTACCGTCCCTCCCACAGATCCTCCTTGAGCTGCTTGATGTAGCCCGTGCCGGGTCTGCGGCGCGGCGGTGTGTACGGTTCAAACCTCTGCGCCTCTGATGCAGCTTCTGCTTTCTGTCGGGATATTTCTGCCTTTGCGATGCCGCGGTCGATGCTGGCTGCGGCATTTTCCTGCATTTCGTTGGTAATGTGGGTGTAGATATTCAGCGTGGTCTTGGCGGAGACATGGCCAATGATGGCGGACAGTGTCTTCACATCCATGCCGTGTTCCAGTGACATGGTGGCGAAGATATGGCGCAGATCGTGAAAGCGCACCTTTTTGCAGTCTGCCCGTTCCAATATCTGCTGGAGCCGCTTGCGGACATAGCTGGGGTCGATGGGCTGGTTCGGCTTGATGCGGGACGGGAACATCAGCGGGGAGAATACTTCTTTCCGATATTCCCGCAGAAGTCCTACCATGACTGGCGGCAGGATGATCGTGCGAAACGCTGCTTTTGTTTTCGGCTCGCTGATGATATTCTTACCGCCAACCGGTGTGACCTGCTTGCTGATATGGAGTTCCCCTGTCTCAAAGTTCAGGTCATCCCATGTGAGTGCCAGTATCTCACCCCGGCGAAGTCCTGTGGTCAGCTCCAGCAGGAAGAGTTCGTACATCCCCTCCGCTTTGGCCTGTATCAGAAATCGCTGAATTTCTTCTTTGGACAGCACCTTCATTTCCTTCTGCTCTGGCGGTGGGAGCTTGACACCGAGGATGGGATTTTTCTTGATCAAGCCATCCTTAATTGCTCTGTCCAGCGCCATCCGTATCACATGATAGCAGCTTCGCACCGACCGCTCCGCCATCTCCGGCCCCTTGGTGTCCCGATGTGTCTTTCTGCCGTTGGCCTTCATCTCGTTCAGAAACTTCTGGCAGTCCGCCTGCGTCAGCTTATTCAGCGGGATATGCCCGAGACCGGGAATAGCGTGGACATAGATCCACTCCTCATAGCCCTTCTGCGTAGTGGGGCGGATGGATGGCTTGCAGTGATTTTCATACCAGTAATTCATCCAATCCCCAAACCGCATATCCGGTTTTACCTTGAAGGGGGCGACCTCGGTGTACTCTTCCCGAAGCCTTTTCAGCTTTTCCACGCATTCCGCCTTTGTTTTTGCCAGGACGCTTTTTTGCTTTGCCTTTCCGTTTTCATCGTAGCCCACGATGTGACGGCCTTCCCACCGTCCGTCGCTTCTCAAGCGGACAGTACCCTGACCGTTTTTGCGTTTCCTTGCCATGTGATCACCCCTTCACTACAAAGTCACTCATGAACTCGCCCACAATTCCCGACGCTTTGCGGTGCATATCCCCTGTGACATGGGTATAGGTGTCCAGTGTGAACGAGGTTTTTGTGTGGCCCAGAATGCCGGAGAGCGTTTTGGCATCCACGCCGCTGGTCAGCGCGTGAGTGGCGAAGGTGTGCCGGAGATCGTGAAAGCGCATATCCGGAAGTCCTGCTTCCGCCAGCAGCTTTTTCATGCGGGTGTAACCGCTGTTCGGCATGATGGGGTCTTCCGGGTGGATCGGGTTCGGAAATATCCACTGGGAGATGGATGTCCTTTTTCGCTCGGACAGCAGCTGCACCGTGCTGGGCGGTAGTTTGATGATCCTGCGTCCCGCACCGGTTTTCGTTTCGCCCACATAGTAACCGCCGCCCTCCTTGTTGTGGAGTGTTCTGCGGACGGTCAGCGTTCCTTTTTCCGCATCAAAGTCTGTCCACATAAGGCCGCACAGCTCACCCCGCCGCAGGCCGGTGGTGATCTCCAGATAGAAGAAGTCGTGCCAGTGCTCATCTGCCTTAATAGCTTCCATGAATCGTTCCAGCTGTTTGTCATTGAGGATAGTTTTTGCGGCAGTCACTTTCTTCGGCAGTGTCACATCGTCGGTGGGGTTCTTTACGATCAGGTGGCGGTCAACAGCCGCATTCAGCGCCTGATGCAGGACGCCGTGTATCCTGCGGACCGTGGTGGGAGACAGCGCCCCGCCGTCCACGCCGCCCTCCCGCTGCAGCTTTCGATACAAGGTCTGAACATCGGCAGCAGTCACCTTGCTGATTTGTTTGTTGCCAAGGGAGGGTTTTATATTTCGCTCTGCATACCCACGGTAGCCCTTGTATGTGGATGGCCGGACCGACGGTTCGGCACACTCCTTCAACCAGATGTCCAGCCACTCCCCCAGTGTCATGCGGCTGTCCTCCGTAAGTTCGGCGCCGTCATACTCGACAATGCACCGATGCATCTTTTCCATCAGAGCCTTTTGCGTCTTCGCGGATACATAGTGGAAGATCGAGTCGCCGTTTTCCTTGTGCCCGACCACAATACGCCCTTCCCAGCGACCATCGTCACGCTTGCGTACCATGCCGTCACCGGATGGCCTTCGTTTCGCCATTTACAGTTATCCCTCCCGTCCGTTTTTCTTTGTATAGGCATTGCATTCCCTGCGCTGCCTGCAGCCTGTTTTACAAACACACCATACCGATATAGCTTTCATCTCTTAAGATTCGGGCCACCATCGTTGCGTCCCACAAATATTTCTTGAGGATGCCATCCTGGGTGTTGGGCAGGCGCTTATTTAGCAGTTCCGCCTGCATAAGCGCCGGCGTTTTCCTCCCCTGTTCATTCAGTGTGCGGGCGATGGCCTTCATGCCGTTGCCGCCGACATAGGCGGAGAAAATCAGTCGGACCGTTTCGGCGGCTTCTTCTACGACAACGACCTTTTTTGTGTTCTTATCCTTGAAGTAGCCGAAAGGCGGGATGGTCACAATACCTTCCTTTTGCTTCTGTCGATATCCGGTGCGGACCCGGCGGCTGCCGTCACGGGCATAGAAGTCGTTGACCAGACCCTTGAATCCGATGATGAGATCATCGTTCTCATTGAAGGTGTCGATATTTTCCGTTGCGGACAGGACCCGCACATCATGTTCTCGCAGATAGTCGATGAACAGTGCGGTCTGCGTGCGGTGGCGGCCCAGGCGGGACAGATCTTTAACGATGATCGCTTCGATTTTGCCCGCTTCGACCACCTCATAGATTTTGTCGATTCCCTCACGGTTGAAGTGCATACCGCTGACATTGTCATCGAAGGATTCGCCCACCACCTCGTGGCCGTTGCTGACCGCAAAGTTATATATGATTTTCCGCTGGTTATTCAGAGAGTTCAGTTCTTCATCCTCATCTCTGGACAGCCGGTAATAGAGCCAGACTTTCATAATCGTTCCTTTCCGCTATGGTGTGCCGATCATGCACGACACACCATAGCACACAATTTTTTGAATAGCTATCAAAACAAATCAGGCGACTTCTGTTTCTACTTTAGCAACAAAATCAGCGGGCTGATTTGTATATGGATGATCCACAGACAGATAGTCGTGGATCATCATTTTCAGGAAAGCGTCAAACTGATCGTCCGTACCCATATAGGAGTACATGACGCTTGCAATATTGGATTCTTTTCTCTTTCTACCCATAGCGTTCCTTTCTCCCAAAGTCAATTTGGGCAATAAAAATAGCAGACCTCACATGGTCTGCTGCCAGTCATAACTCACCTCGTCCTCGTGGTCATCAGCCTTGTGACCGAGGGCGATTTTCTTTTCCCGTTCTTTTTGCAGTACCTTTCTGTCGGTGTAGTGCTGTACGGGCATCACAGGGACAGCAGGCTGAAGCTGTTCCAGACGGTGCCCAAGCCCCACCAGAGCAGAAGCAGTGCTGCCGCCGCCATCAGCAGAGAGATCAATGCCGGAATACTGACGTGTGGCAGATGCAGTCTGGGAAGTCTGATTCTGTGCAGAGAAAAAGAATTCTCTTTCGGCTTCCCAGCCTGTTCGGTCATCTGCTCCAGATGCCGCACCGCTTTCAGCAGATCGTCCAGCTGCGTCCGCGTGGGAAGCTGCGACATCTGCCTGCTGATGCGCTCCAACAGATCCGTCTGCCGATCCGCATGATACCACAGTGCATCCAGATCGTTCATCATTTGCTCCCAGTCCGTTTTCGAGGGACACGCTTCGTGAGGTGGTGTCGGCGTCGGAAGTACTGCCTGCTGGGTGTTGCGCTGCTTGAGTTCTTGCAGAGACAATCTCTGCTCTGATTCTGAATTCATGCTCCATGGCCTCCTTGCAATACTTTTCCTCGTGCAGTTTGTTATCGCGGCATTTCATGCCGTCCGGGGTGGTATAGGTGATGTACTTGCGGCCACTTTCCCAGCGGACGGCATAACCCTCGGACGCCATCAGCGAAACGAAAGCGTCCCTGTCGGCGGCGTATTTCATGCACTCGTCGATGGTGTTCATAATCCGTAGTTTCCAGCTTTGGCCCTTCAGAGCCGTGTGGTACTCCGCGCCGCTCATGCCGCGGGCCTGCTGCATTGGCGCGTCAAAGACAGGAAGACCCATCTCCAGACAGATCGCATCGTTGCGCCGCATCAGCTCCTGCAGTTGTTCCTTCGCCATGTGCAGCTTTTTGCCGGTTTCAAAGTTGACGGAGTTGATGACGCAGTGGGAATGGATATGCTCGCGGTCGACATGGGTACAGACCAGCACCTCACAGCCGTCGAAGTATTCGGCCAGCCGCCGTGCGGCTTCGTGGGCCTGCCGTGGATCGACCACCGCGCCCTTCGGGAAGCTCTGCACCATGTGGTAGAACATCACGCCGCCGTCCTTGTGGTAGAGCAGCTTCGTGTTCAGGAAGTCATCGTAGACGCTTTGGGGCTGGCAGTTGATGCCGCTGACGAGCGGCCCGCCCTCCCATGCGGTTTTCTTTTCCTGCATGACGTAGAGCATCACGCCGCGCATGGCGGCGCGGGACTGTGTGCCCCGCTTGTAGTTCACAAAATGTACGATGGCCATACGGCTCACCGCCCTTCCATGACTGACCGCAGCGCGGCGCTGACCTCGGACAGCTCGCCGGCAGCTTTTTCCAGACCGATGACCTGCACCTTGCCCACGTTGGCAAGGACGGTGAGGCGGTTGATGTTGCTGCCGATGCCCTTGAGCTGGCGGAGCAGCTCCTTCTGCTCGTCGATGACGATGATCCGTTTGCCGAGACAGCAGGCGGTGACATAGTCGCTCATGGACATGTGGGCCTTTGCCGCCAGTGTCTTGATCTTCTCACGGTCGGCGGACGCCATGCGCGTGCTGAATTTGATATCTTTTTTCATGTTTTTCTCCAATCGTAGCTAAAAGTGGGTCCGGGCTTCCGCCCGAAAATGGGGTGTGGGGCCATGCCCCGCCCGGCGCATTTGGCAGGGCAGCGGCTTCGCCGCAGACCAGACAAATGCGATGCTGGCCGTCGTCCGAGCGGACGACGAATCCCTCGTCCCGCCGCAAGCGGCAGGACTCGCGCTCTCTGTCGCTCGTCCTCTTCCCACCAAAACCGCTTCGCTGGGTTTCGGCGGGAGCCCTGTTGGGGGGAGATGATAAAAACTCCCGTTTTGCATTTTTTTGGCGCTTCTATGTGGGGGGTGGTATCACTACCCTCGGCGTGCGCTTCATGCCGTTGAAACGCTGGACGCCCGCGGGTCACGGCGGCGTATTCGCCGTTTTTATGCCGCCCCAGAATTCGCTCTGTGCGGGCTGAATCTCCCCTCGTCGGGTACACACACCACCCCAGCCCTGAACCGCGCACACAGTGGCTCACACGCCGAAACACGGGGCGTTTTCACAGCCTGAGACATCGGCAGGGTCGATAGGGTCAACAGCTTGGGTACCCTGTGCATCGTCACTTTCGGCACGGCGCAGTTCGATGAGCCGCTTGCCGTTGCTGCGGCGCACCACGGCGGAAATACCGATTTTGCTTAGTGCGGCAACGCTTTGCAGGATCAGACGGGATACCTTTTTCGGCGTGATGCCCTCGCTGCCCGCAGGGTCGATCTGCGCGGACAACTCCGTGGGAGTGCCGATGAATTCTGCACGATTGCGCATCAGTTCAGAGACCAGATAGACGATGCGGTCGCCCAGCAGCTCCGGCTGTGTTCTGCTGTCTGCTATCATCTCCCACACATTTTCACCGTTGCGCTCCAGCGACAACTCCCGGTACTCAATGTCACGCCCGATACAGGAAAGTTTCGCCTTGCCGCTGCCGCGCCGTTCCTCCACCAGTGTGAAGCTGGAATCCACCGCACCGCTGATCGCAGTGGTACCGGAGATGCGGCTGAACACATCGTCAGCAGTTTCTTTGCGCAGATGGTGGATCAGTAGGATGGCGATACCGTGAGCATCTGCGATCCGTTTCAGAGCAGAGAGGTCACGGTAGTCGTTGGCGTAGGTGTTGTCGTAGCTGGTGCTGCGGATCATCTGCAGCGTGTCGATGATGACCAGCACCGTGTCGGGATGCTCAGCGAGAAAGGAACAGAGCTGCTCCTCCAGACCTTTGCCGAGAATATCACTGCCGGTAGAGAAGTGGACATTGGCGGGAGCATCCTCCGTGATCTCGAACAGCCGGTTCTGGATGCGGAGGGTAGAGTCTTCCAGACAGAGGTAGAGTGTGGTGCCCTGTTTGACGGGCATCCCCCAGATGGGTTCGCCCTTTGCCACCATGACGGAGAGCCACAGCGCCAGCCAAGACTTACCCACCTTGGGTGAGCCAGCAAGGATGTGCAGTCCTTGGGACAGCAGCGTGTCTACCACAAAGTTCAGCGGTGTGAGCGGCTGACTCATCAGCGTTTCACCGTCGATGGTCAGCAATCGGTTTTCTTTTTTCAATTTCATTTCCTCCTTAAAAAATATTGCTCCCATCGGAACGATGAGAGCGAAAAAAGCAGAGGGGCGTTACCACGGGACGGCGCGTGGTTTCTTCCCTCTGCTTGTATTGTGGAGGAATTTATGCTATGCTGAGAAAAAGTATGGACAGATTAAAATTCATGTAGGACAGATTTTAGCGGGAGGGGTACGCATGGAGGGCAGCATCATTTTCTACACCTATGGCAGCACCTTGGAGCTGAACGGCCAGCAGTTCACTGCCGGTATGCTGACCGCCGATCTGCTGAATCTGTCGCCGGACGAATATCGACCCATGAGCAAACGCATGAAGCAGGTCACCGGCCTTGCGGAAGAATATGAGCAGAGCGGGAGCATAGAGCTTTGGTGGAAGCTGAACGAGGAGCTGGCGGCGCTATGCGGAGTGCTGCGCCGCTACGCTGTGTTCCGCCTGCTGCTGGACGAGAGCGAGGACGCTTTCTTCTCTGTCATACGGGAGATCACAGGGCAGTTCGATTTGTTTCCGAAAGAGGAGCATGATCTGCCAGCGGAGATACAACGGGAACGACTTGAGCGCGTGGCGAATGAAATCTCCGCGCGCAGTGAAACGGTCAAGGATGTTCCGCTTGACCTGTTCCATCCGAGCGAAGCCGCTTTAGAAAAAGGCGATGCCTTTTATTACGAAATGCTTCGTGCCATCGGTCCTACCAAGGACGCATGGCGTGATTACAAAAAGTACGTCCGCCGTTATGAAACATATCTTCACGACATTCGCGCTTTCAACGGTACTATTCGGAATTTCATCAGCTTTAGTCTGTCCAAGCTGAAGCATAACAGCCCAGAGGACTATGCCGCAGCACTCTACGGCTTCTACAATGATGAACGCATTGCGGAAAAGCTCATCGTCAACCCCATCCGCAACAACGGTGACTGCTATACGACCCACGATGCCTACGAGCTTTCCTATGTGCCGCGGCCGCTGCCGGACGGCTCTGTTGCTATCTGTCAGGAGCATGTGACAGATAGCTTACAGGCGCTGATGAAAGCCGATTATATGCTGGCGCTGAACAGTGGGCACAACATCCGCCGCTGCATCATCTGCGGACGGTATTTTCTGCTCAAGAGCGGTGTCCATGCTTTGTACTGCGAAGGGGCCTGTCCCCATGCGCCCGGCTACACCTGCCGGCAGTTCGGCACGGTGGAGGTGCAGAAGGAGCTGGCGAAGGACATTCCCAAGGTCAAAGTCAAGGTGACCGCCTTTGCCCGCATCACAAAGGATATGCAGCGGGGTGCGATCTCACAGGAGGACACAAGAAAAGCCAAGGACTATGTGCGGGATCTGCTCTATGACGCTCTACGTGACGCGAATATCTCCGTAGAGGCTTTCGAGCAGCGTATTTCCTCTGAGCGCGTTTACCAGCACTGTGGGATCACCAGAACGGTCAATCCGAGGGGCCGTCCGCCGAAGGAAAAGGCGGGTGAGCAATCATGACCAACGAGCAACTGGTTCGCCAATATTATGACGGCGATGATGCTGCGCTGGAAAAGCTGTATCATAAAAATATTGGTCTGATCCGCGGCATCGCCAAGGAAGCTGCGGCGGAGTTCAACTGCCTGATAATGGAGCAGCATCATCCGAATCAGTGTTCCGCGTATACTAAAACGATTCTGGACGATCTCTGCGGCGAGGGCGCCGTGGAGCTTCTGACACGGATTCAGAGCAGAGAATATGACGAGAGCCGCGCCGCGCTCACCACCTACCTCTACCCGCATTTGAGGGGGCGCATGACCCGCTGGCTGGAGCAGAATATTGGCTGTATGGCGTTGAGCAAGGACGAGATGGCTGCCGTCCGGCAGGCACAGAGGCTGTATCATGTTGCATGGAAGGATACCGGCGAAATTGCGGAGGAGTTGGGCATCTCCGAGGCTCGTGTCAGCCGATATGTTCGCTACAACACCCATTTCCTCGGTGTGCATGACCTTGTCCCGGAGGGCTATGACGGCGATCCCTATGAGCGGCTGATGTCGGGGATGCTCTCCGTTTCGGCGGAGCAAGCCGTGTACCGCAAGGTCTGCATTGAGCTCCTCCGGGAGCTGTTCGACACCCTGCCGAAGAAGGACAGGGACATTCTCGGCAAAACCTGCGGCGTGTTCGGATACTCGGAGGCGTCCTTGAAAGAGATTGGGATGTATCACATGATGAAGGAGTCCGCCGTGGAGAAGGCGAAGAGCCGCGCGGTCGAGAAGCTGAGAGAAGCCTATCCCGGCAGCAGGCTTCAGGTATGGAGGGCTGTTCATCGTATGATGCGGAGGCCGGTCCTGCCGTCGGAGGAGGACAGTGAGCTGCGGCGCAATTTTCTGCAGTATGTCCGTGCTTTGGCAGAGGTCTATGGCGTGCTGAGCGAAGCCGCCTCAGATATAAATAACATCTCTGTATAGTCAGAACAGCAATACAGACTTTTGTACACCCTCTTATGGTAGCATCTATGCAAGCATCGAAACCGATGCTATACTATGAGAGGAGATACTTGTATGTGCGACCACTTCGATGTACCCCCTATTAAAAATTTGCAGACAATTCCGAAATTTTTCGCACGGGAGCCCCCTGCACTATTCAGTTGCACCGTTGGAATCGCAAACATCATGTTTTTTGAAATTCTCTTTTCACAGACCCATCTGGACAGGAATGAAGGCATTGACCGAACACTTCTGAAAAATATATTTTACTTCTTTGCCACGACAGATGGTATTTTGACATAGCAAAACAAAAAGTCCCTATGTCGTTACTGACACAGAGGCAAGTGATGCATGAAATCTGTTTTACAATCGCACATTTTTGCGATTTTATCTTGAAATATTAACGGTCTGGCGCTATAATACTAACATATGACTTTTACAGGAGGCACAGTATGTCCATTTCATATAATCGTCTATGGAAACTTCTGATTGACAAAAAAATGAGCCAATCAGAATTACGGAAAGAAGCCGGAATCGCGCCCAATACCATGACTAAGATGCGTCGAGATGAGGCAGTAAATTTAGCGATTCTTGGCAGGATATGCGATGTCCTTCACTGTGACTTTGGAGATATCATGGAACATAAGTGCATGAACGATGATAAGGGGGAGGTGTAACACATTGTTAAAGGATAAAACCATGACATACATTTCCTTATTCAGTTCGGCAGGAGTGGGTTGCTACGGATTCCACATGGAAGGGTTTGAATGTGTTGCAACCAACGAACTTTTGCCGAGACGCATGGATGTGCAGCGTGTAAATAAAAAATGCAAGCTGGACTCAGGCTACATCCCAGGCGATATTACGCAGCCAACAATTAAGCAGAAGATATATGATGAAATCAGCAAATGGGAAAAACTTGGTAACGATGGCATCGATGTAATTATTGCTACCCCTCCGTGCCAAGGCATTAGTGTCATCAATCACAAAAAAAATGATCAGGAAATTAACCGAAATAGCTTGGTAGTTGAATCTGTAGAGATTATTGACCGGATAAAGCCTCGCTTCTTTATTTTTGAGAATGTGATGGCGTTTCAAAAGACATTATGTATCACACCGGATGAGCAAGTCATGCCTATCGGAGAGTACATCAGAAGCGCACTGGGTTCCGAATACATCATTTCTGGAAGGATTCTTAATTTTATGAACTATGGTTCTAATTCTTCCAGAACAAGAACTCTAATGATTGGTGTCAGCAAAAAGTATAGAAACAACATCACGCCGTTCGACTTATACCCCTGCTATAGACCTGAAAAAACATTGAGGGAGGTTATTTACGACTACCCCAGACTGGAGTGGGGCGAAATCAGTCAAAGTGACTTTTATCACGCTTTCAGAACATACACTCCTGCTATGCGCCCGTGGATTCATGATTTGAAAGAGGGTGAATCTGCGTTTGATAATGTTGACCCTTCTAAACGGCCACATCGTATTATTGATGGTAAACGGGTCGAAAACACTCGTAAGAATAGAGACAAATATACCCGTCAGCCTTGGGACAGATTCGTTCAATGTGTCCACACTCGTAACGATCAGCTTGCGGCCCAAAATACCATCCATCCCGAGCAAGATCGTGTGTTCAGCATTAGGGAGCTTATGGATATGATGACCATACCACGCTCTTTTAGGTGGGTAGACTATTCGCTTGATGAACTCAATGCAATGAACGACGCTGAGAAGAGAAGCATATATAAAGCGCATGAAGTGAATATTCGCCAGTGTTTAGGCGAGGCTGTACCAACAGAAATTATGCGCCAGATTGCCGCCAGTATTAAAGTATCAATGCAGCCGAAGCGGAGCGATGCATCTGAAATTAACCGCATCATTGCAGACCATGACCTTGCAAGAAGAAACAATCTGATTGTTTTTTTGCGAGATAATCCACTCAATTTGGATATTGCTTCTTTGATGAGAGTTACGGAACTCTGCAATGCACAAAGGGAAAAAAACGCCGCATTTTATACGAATAAGTTTATCGTAAATGAAATCATGGGGCGACTCCCCGTGTTCAACAAGGACGAGATTCGTATCTTGGAACCATCTGTAGGAGCAGGAAGTTTTATCCCCTTTCTATTCAAACAATATGAAAATGTCCCTCATGTTATCCTTGATGTGGTCGATATTGACCCAGCAAGTCTGGAGGCATTTTCTCTCCTGCTGAATCGGATTGGAGCACCTTCCAATTTCACTATCAATCAGATTTGCCATGACTTTGTCACCTGGCAGCCAGAGTGCAGATACGACTTGGCTGTTGGAAACCCGCCTTTTTCCAAACTGAAGAAGAAATCCTCTGTCATTGCAGAAGCGCTTAAAGCAAATGCCAATCAAAAAACGAATAACTTGGCAGCGATATTTTTGGAAAAGTGTATTCGTTGTAGCGACTGTGTTTCTTTAGTTTTGAATAAGAATATCCTTGCGTCCGAAGAATACGCCCAAACACGAGATTATTTGCGGACAGTAAAGATTGACAGCATTATTGATTTTGGACGTTATGGCTTCACTGGTGTATCCATTGAAACCATGTGCATGATAATCTATCCTCGGCAAAAGCCAAAGGACACGACTGTTTATAGTATGAAGTACAATGTACAGCATACCCGTAGTCAGGAGTATCTTACTGATCCAGCGTACCCTTCCTTCGTGATTTATCGCGATGAACAATTTGATGAGGTTGCAAAAAAACTCCGCTTTGATGTATTTACTGTGTTTCGGGATAGACAGATTACCAAAGCAAACACCGTTGCAAAATCGAACGGTAATTGTCTGTGGGTCATAAAAGCCAGAAATATTGATGACGATGGATTGGGTATAACACATATACCGGATTACGATGTATACCTTCCGATGCAGATAGCTGAAACTGTGTCGGCATCTCAGTTTGTAAACAATGAGCGGGTATATCTGACTCCGAACATGACCTATAATCCGCGGGTCATTGACAATTTGGCAAATGCGATTCCCGATGGCTCTGTGGCAGTACTTATTCCAAAGGAAGATTTTCGATTGACAGCGAAGCAAAAGGCTTTCTTTTCTTCTGAGGAGTACAGACGGTTTTATGGAATTGCGCGAAATCTATCAACTCAGTCGATTAATGTCGATAATAATAGCGTGTTTTATTACGGGGTGTTAAGAGATGAATAATAATCTTGTATCGAGGTTTTTAGACGAACATAATTATGATGTTCGTGTTTCCGGTAATGGCCGTTGGATTGACCAGAAATGTGCTTTTGATGCCGTGTGTTTTGTTGCTGACTGCATTATGGACTATATTCAGAATGGCGGCAGCCAACCGTTCCAGTCCCCAGATATTTGGAAATCTGAATATGCTATTACGAATGTTCAAAATATTTTCTGCAAGCCAGACCCTCTGCGCCGAACTACTCTGGACGAGTATAACAAGTTCTTCCGGCAACCAATGAAAATGCTGGCTGCTGCAGGCGTACTGTGCGAGGATGGTGTTGTTCGAAATACTATCCAGTTTAGCGTTGCCAACATGGATATTCTGCAGTATATCGCACTTCGGGAGAGAAATGCGTTTGACTTTTTATGTCTCTACATTGAGAAAACTCTGAAGGATAGTGGGTTGTGGGACAGTTTTGAGACATTCTTCGATGAGCAGACAAATGATGCTTTTCAGAACCTCAAGGACACCTTTGCCGCTTTCTGCATTAAGTATACCCCTATCAATACCGCTGTGGAGGCAAGCAGGATTTTTACCAAGGTACTCAATCCTCTGGCTTGTAAGTATCACAAAAAAGGTACAGCCAAAGGGAAAATATCTCCATCCATGATTACATATGACAAAATCATTTATAATCAGACCAATTGGCGTGACGATGCAGCAGGCAAGGATAAAAATGTCGCGCGAGGAGATTTTATTCCAGTGGCCCAGACCGATGATGAATATCAGTACCGTGTGTCCAGAGCGATAAAGTATTTGCGCCAATTCAATGACAAATACAATGATGGAAAATCCGAAATTCTGGATCGGTTCTCTGTTGGAGAAAAGGCTACGCATATGCATCATATTTTCCCCAAATACCGCTATCAGGAGATTGCAGAGTATCTGGAGAATTTGATCGCATTGACGAGTGGTCAGCATCTGCAAAAGGCACACCCTAACGGAAATACTTCCGCAATCGACAAGGACTACCAATACACTTGTCTCATCGCTAAAACCGATAGTATACGGAAGAATCTCATGGATAATCACGGCGAGCCTGTGATTTATGATTTTGCGGATTTTATGTATGTTTTGGATGTCGGTTTGGAAACAGACTATTTCGGAGCGTTACCACAATACGATTTCGGTGCTGTGCTGACTGGAATAGAGATCAATTTCTAACTTCTTATCGAGAGGTTTTTATGGCAAAAGAGTGGAAAAACGTAATTAAAACTACAGATGGACAGGAGTATGTTGGCCCCTGTGTTTTAAGCTCTGGTCCCAGGAGTACTTGCAAAGCGATATTTTTTAGGAACTACCACAAATCCAGTGGTAAACAAATTGTATCCCTTAAAATCGCTCGGCAGAAGAAAGCAGGAAATCAATGGATTACTAAAGAAGACAAAGCAGTTACTCTTAAGCCCGAAGAAATCGATATGTTAATTGAATATATTCAAGAGTACTATACCCCGCTGAATATCGGTTTGACTGAGTTTATAGAGGCAGATAAGGATGCAGCCAAGCTATTTGCTAAAGTGCGTGATTTAGGTATCTCGGATGATGAGGTTGTATCAAAGCTGATTGAATCTGGTATTTTGACGCAAAACCTTACCGTGGCAATCACCGCTGCAGAGCGGAATAATGCAGTCCAAGAATTTGAACAAGCGATTGATGTAGAGGGAACGGAATCGTTTTGGCAGAATTGGTTCTCTCAAAATAAATGGGTGCTTGGCTCAGAATACCTCAATATTTTGCCGGAGAGAGATATTGATACCAACGACATTGCCGACTACCTAATGCGTTCAATAGACGGATTTCTGGATGTTGTAGAAATTAAACGACCAGATTTGCAATTTTGGGCGGGCCCGGATTCACATGGGAATTATTATCCCACTGCCCAGTTGACTGCAGCAATTTCCCAATGCTTAAATTATCTTTACAGAATTGAACTTCAATCCAATTCTGTAGAATTTATGGAACGTGTGGATGGAACGAAGACTGTAAAACCACAATGTATGTTGGTTTATGGACGCTCTGACGATTGGGGAGAAGATAAGATGCGTGCCCTTCGCATTTTGAATGCCGCATACCACCAACTTCATATCGTTACATACGATCAGTTGTTGCTGAGAGCGAAGCAGTTGCTCGGTTTTCCCGATCAAGATGAGGAGGACTATGATTCTCTTCCGTTTTGATAACATGCAAAGAAGATGACTGCAGGATTTTAAGCAAGCGTGGCATGAAAATATTTCAGATTTGATTACGGCTTGATTGAGCTGGAGATTTTTTCCTGCACCTTCCGGCTTGGAGGTAGGCTTATGCTTGCCACGCCGATGGACAGCGGTGAGGATGATACCTAAAGTGAAAAGCCCCTACAGCAGACTATGTAGCTTGTTGCGTGGCCTTTCTGGTTAACACCGCTTGAGGACAAATTATCATTGTCTTCAATAATCCCTAAGTGAATGTCCCTGTCCCCTCTGCTTTATGCCGGGGCAGCAGAAATTTCCTCCCGCAAAGCTATAATCATGCTATACTTTTCCGGCAGAGTGTGCTATGATTTAGCAGGTGTTCGGCCGGCCACGACCGAACATCTTTTGAAGCGTTGGAAAGATGTCCTTCCCTTACGATATGGAGGGCTCTGAAAATCTTTCACTAAGGTGACATACCCCTTAGGTTCTCGTGCTCACGCGTTGGGGTTCGAGTCCCCATGCCCGCACCAAAAATGTCCGCCCCTGCGGGCCGCCCCTTTTTGGTGCGCGCTTTTGCGCTGCAAAAGCGGTCGCCTGCGGGCGGATAACCGAACGTGCAAGGGAAACCCGACCAAGGTTTCCCTTGCACACATTCCCTTCCTTGCGGTATACGCGGGTTCCGTGCGCCCTGCCATGACCACAGGATGCCCACGAAATGTCCGCCCCTGCGGGCCGCTCCTTTTTGGTGCGCGCTTTTGCGCTGCAAAAGCGGTCGCCTGCAAGCGGACAACTGCACGCGCAAGGGAAACCCGATCAGGGTTTCCCTTGCATATCTTGAACAGAGGACGCCATGGCGCACACGCTGGATGACCGGCTGATCTGCGAGATCTTGTCGGTGTCGGAGGAGATACCCGCCGACCGCGTGGACATGAAGCGTTTTCAGCGGCCGGAGGGCTGTCGGACGAAACAGGAGGAGCTGCCATGAAACGTATCGCATCCATACAGGATATCTCCTGCCTGGGCCGCTGTTCCCTGACCGTGGCGCTGCCGGTGATCTCCGCTCTGGGCGTGGAGTGCGCCATCGTGCCCACCGCTGTCCTCAGCGCCCACACCGCCTTCCCCGGCTTTGTCAGCCGCGACCTGACGGACCAGCTTGACGCCATCGCCGCCCACTGGCAGGCCCAGCATGTCCACTTCGATGCGCTGTATACCGGCTACATCGCCTCCGTGCCCCAGGTGCAGCAGGTGCTGGACTTCTTCGACGCGGTGAAAAGCCCCGATACCATGATCTTTGTGGACCCCGCCATGGCGGACCACGGCAAGCTCTATTCCGGCTTTGGCCCCGACTTCCCCGCCGCCATGGCGCGGGTGGTGGCCCGGGCCGACGTGGCCATGCCCAATCTGACAGAGGCATGTCTCCTCACCGGTACGCCCTACCGCGAGGACATGGACGAGCCCATGACCCGTGAGCTGCTGCAAAAAGTAGCGGCGCTGGGTGCCGGAAAAGTGGTGCTCACCGGCGTGTCCTTCACGCCGGACAGGCTGGGCGCCATGGGCTACGACAGCGCCGACGGTCGGTTCTTCACGTGTCTGGACCGGCGGCAGACCGGCTCCTACCACGGCACCGGCGACATCTTCGCCGCCACGGTGGTGGGCGGCATGATGCGGGGCCTGCCGCTGGAAGGTGCCGTCTCTCTGGCGGTGCGCTTCACCCTCTCCTGCATTGATGTCACGGCTCAGGACCCCTGCGCCGCCTGGTACGGCGTGGAGTTCGAGAAGGCCCTGCCCCTGCTGTGCGACGCCGCCCGCGCCCTGCCTGAGAATTAAAAAGAATAAAAAAGCACCCGCGGCACTTCAAAGTGCCGCGGGTGCTCTTTTGTCATCACTCGCTGCGGGGATAGGGCTTCTTCTCGTCGGTGAGCCCCGCGAGATAGTCCATGCTGGTGTTCAGTGCCAGCGCCACGCGGCGGCACTGCTCAAAGCTGAGATAGCGCTCGCCCCGCTCGATCTTGGAGTACGCGCTCTGGTCGATGCCGGTCAGCATCTGCATCTTGACCTGCGTAAATCCCCGCTCTTTTCTGAGTTCCCGTAATCTGCTCATCAAAAATCACCATAAATATTATGTCAAATTGTCCTATTGCATTTAGGGTTAAATTGTCCTATAATTTTTGCAGGGGGTGATGTTATGACGGAAGTTGAAGCCTATCACGAAATGTATCTGACCATGGCTCGCGCCGCCAAACAGGCCATCCGCCTGTTGGTGGAGGCGCAGCAAGCCTGTGAAACGCTTTACATGGAGAGCACGGAACATGCGCCGGCGAAATCCTGACCATAAAAAAAGCACCCGCGGCATGCCCGCGGGTGCTTTTTTTATTCTCCTTCGCCCTCCGGCTTCCCCTCTCCGGGAGCCTCCTCCGGCGCGGGGGGCTCCGACGCCTTCGCCGGTTCCTCCTCGGGTGCGTCGAAATCCGGCATGGGTACCGGCTCGGACACCATGTTGATGTGCTTGGCGGGCGCCTCGATGGTCTCCGGCACACTGGGGCGGAACAGCTTCCGCTCCTGCTCTCTGGTGGCGCCGTAGTTGTCCACCGTCTCAGGGTCGCGGCCCTCGATAATGGCCATCATCTCCTGCCCGGTGATGGTCTCCTTCTTCAGCAGGTACGCGGCGATCTTGTCCAGCAGCTCCCGGTTGTCCTGCAAAATTCTCTTGGCCTCCTGATGGCACTGACGGATGATCTTGATGGTCTCGCGGTCCGCCGCGGCGTAGGTCTCCTGAGCGCAGGTCATGGAGTAACTGCCGTCCAGATACTGGCTCTGGATGGTGCCCAGCGCCATCATATCGAACTCGTCGCACATGCCGAACCGCGCCACCAGATTCCGCGCCAGCTCCGTGGCCCGCTCGATGTCGTTGGCCGCGCCGGAGGTCATGGTGTTGCACACGATCTCCTCGCTGGAGCGGCCTGCCAGCAGCGTGCGGATCTCCGCCAGAATGTCCTCTCTGGACATGAGGAACTTCTCCTCCTCCGGCAGGTGCAGCGTATAGCCCAGCGCCCCTTGAGTGTGGGGCACGATGGTGATCTTACTCACCGGCTGGGCGTTCTTCTGCTTGGCCGCCACCAGCGCATGACCCACCTCGTGATAGGCGATGATGCGCTTTTCCTCCTCGGTGATGACGGTGCCCTTCTTCTCCGAGCCGGCGATGACCAGCTCAAAGGACACCAGCAGATCGTTCTGGTTCACAGCCTTGCGGCCCTTGCGGACGGCCCGCAGCGCCGCCTCGTTCACCAGATTGGCCAGATCCGCGCCCACGCATCCGGCGGTAGCCTGGGCGATCTTGTTCAGGTCCACATCCTCGGCCAGACGGATGTTGCGGGTGTGTACCTGCAGCGTGGCCAGGCGGCCCGCCAGATTGGGCCGATCCACGGTGATGCGCCGGTCGAAGCGTCCCGGGCGCAGCAGCGCCTTGTCCAGCACCTCGGGGCGGTTGGTAGCGCCCAGCACGATAACGCCCTTGCTGGGATCGAAGCCGTCCAGCTCCGCCAGCAGCTGGTTCAGCGTCTGCTCGCGCTCGTCGTTGCCGCCGAACTTACCGCCGTCGCGGGACTTGCCGATGGTGTCGATCTCGTCGATGAAAATGATGCACGGGGCCACCTTGGCAGCCTCCTTGAACAGGTCGCGGACACGGCTGGCGCCCACGCCCACGAACATTTCCACGAAGTCGGAACCGGAAATGGAGAAGAACGGCACCCCCGCCTCACCGGCCACAGCCTTGGCCAGCAGGGTCTTGCCGGTACCGGGTGAGCCCACCAGCAGCGCGCCCTTGGGCAGCTTGGCGCCGATGGCGGTGTACTTGCCGGGGTTGTGGAGGAAATCAATGATCTCCTCCAGCGACTCCTTGGCCTCGTCCTGACCGGCCACATCCTTGAACGTGACGCCGGTGGACTTCTCCATATACACCTTGGCGTTGGACTTGCCCACGCTGCCGATGCCGCCGAAGCCGCTGCCGCCGCTCTTGGCCAGCATCCGCAGCAGCAGCATGAGCAGTCCCACAAAAATGAGCGTGGGCAGGATGTAGCTGACCATGAACGCCAGCACCGGATTCATCTGCGCCTCGTAATAGCCGGTGTAGGCCACCTTGTGCTCCTTCAGCAGAGGCAGCAGGGACGTATCGTTGAGATACGCGGTATACAGCGTCAGCTTCGTGTCCTTGGACTGGGTGTAGGACTTGGCGGGCACGTTGCTGTCCTCGTCCTGTTCCTCGGTGTAGGTGTAGCCCTCCACCGGCGTGATGTAGATGGCGTCGTCCTTGAACAGGACCTCCTTCGCCTTATCGTTTTCGATAAGATCCAGCATCTCGCTGTACTTGATCTCATGGCTGGTGGACTTGTTGGTGGCGTTGCGGTTGTAGGCGTTGAGGTAGTTGAATCCCACCGTCAGCACCAGTGCCCACGCCACCAGCGTCAGGATGCCCCGCAGGTTATTGCGTCCCTTTCCGTTTTTATTGTTGTTCTGATCGTTGTTGGCCATGTGTATCCTCCGTAAAAAACCGTCAGCCGGAGTGCCTCCGCTCTCGGCGGCGCATCCCTCCCGCGGTATACCTTCGCAGTATCGCACAGTATACCACACTTGTCCAAATGTCACAAGCGGCACATCGTCGGATTTTCTGTAAAATTTCTATGAATGGCGCTTTATCTCGCCGAAATATTGTGTTATACTGGTCAGTAATTCAAGAAAAATGAGGTCATACCCATGAAAGATATGAAGGATACCGAGCGCCGCCGTCCCCTGCCGGACGCGGAGGCCGACGGCGTCATCGAGGGCCGCAACGCGGTGATCGAAGCCCTGCGGGTGGGCACCGCCATCGACAAGATCTACATTGCCAAGGGCGAGACGGACAAGACCCTGGGCCACATCGCCTCCAGGGCCCGGGACGCGGGCATCGTGGTGGTGGAGGCCGACCGCCGCAAGCTGGACGGCATTTCCCGCACCCACGCCCACCAGGGCGTCATCGCTCTGGCCGCCGTGCGGGAGTACGTCACGGTGGAGAGCATCCTCTCCGCGGCGGCAGAGAGGGGGGAACCGCCCCTGCTGGTGGTGTGCGACGAGATCTCCGACCCCCACAATCTGGGCGCCATCCTCCGCACCGCCGAGTGCGCCGGAGCCCACGGCGTTATCATCCCCAAGCGCCGCTCCGCCGGTCTGACCGCCGTGGTGGCCAAGACCTCCGCCGGCGCGGTGAGCTATATCCCCGTGGCGCGGGTGGCCAACATTCCCTCCCTGCTGAAGGACCTGAAAAAGCAGGGCGTCTGGGTATTCGGCACCGCCGCCGACGGCACTACCGATCTCTATACCGCGGACCTGAAGGGCCCCGCCGCCATCGTCATCGGCTCCGAGGGCAGCGGCATGACCCGCCTTGTCTCCGAGAACTGTGATTTTCTGGTAAGCATCCCCATGAAAGGCCGCATCTCCTCTCTGAACGCCTCCGCCGCCGCAGCCATCCTGCTGTACGAGGCGGTGCGCCAGCGGAGCTGACGGCGTTGCATCGTACTATGAACAGGCGTGACGACCCACAACTGGATACGCCCGTCCCCCGGGACGAGCTCTCGCTGGACGCCATCCTTGCCGAATACGGCAGGGGTGGGCGTCAGCCTGCCCCTGCGCCGGAGGCTCCCCCTGCACCGACGCCCCCGCCCGAACCCGAACCCGTCCCCGTGCCTGACCCCGCTCCCATTCCCGAGCCGGAGCCCGTTCCCGCGCCCGATCCTGTGCCTGCACCTCTGTCCGACACACCGGACCGTGTCAGTCTGAAGGATGTCATGAGCCAGACGGTGGACGCCGTGCTGGAGGACGAGGAGGACGGCGTCATTGACGCTCCCGTGCCCCTGGGCCAGCGGCTCTCCGGCCTGCTGCACCGCCTCACGGACCGCCGCAGCGCCCGGCCCCGCGGCCTTTCTCAGGAAACGGAGCAGCTGTTCGACGACCCCGAGGACGAGCCGGAGCCGGAGGAACCGGAGGAGCCGGAGCCCCGCATGGACGACGCCCTGCGGGAGGAAAAGCGCCGCTGCAACCGGCTGCGCCGCGGTCTGGTGTTCGCCGCGCTGCCCGTGCTTCTTCTGGTGGTGGCCGCCGTGCTGCAGGAGCTGGAAATGCTGCCGCCCGCATGGCTGGACGCCGCGCCGCTGCGGTGCATCGTGCTGGGCGGCGGCCTGCTGCTGACGGCGCTTCTGTGCCTGCCGGTATGGCAGACGGCCTTCCGCATGCTCCGCGACGGGCAGGTGGGCTGCGAGCTGTGCGCCGGCGTTGCGGTGCTGGCGGATCTTCTCTGCTGCGCCGCCGGCGCCGTCACCGGCAGCACCCTCTCCACCCCCTACGCCGCGGCCGGCGCTCTGCTGATCCTCACCTGCCAGCTGGGCCTGTACCTGACGGCGGAGACCCGCCGCATCGCCTTCCATCTGGCGGACCTCAACGGCGTACCGCCCTACGTGGTGTCCGTCCTGCCCGCCGGTGTCTGCAAGCAGCGGGGCGTGCTGGAGGGCTTCTACCGCAGCACCATGCGCCCCGACCCTGCCCGCCGCTGGCAGAATTATGTACTGCCGCTGCTGCTCAGCGCGGCGGTGGTGCTGTCCGGCGTGGTGTGCTTCACCGCCCGCCCCATGGACGAGTTCCCCTGGGTGCTGGCCGCCCTCACCGGCGCCGGTGTCCAGCTGTCCCTGCCCCTGACCGGCTCCCTGCCCCTGTACTACCTGTCCCGCCGCCTGGAGCGCAGCGGCGCTGCCGCCGCCGGCTATGCCGGTGCCCGTGCCGTGGCCCGCTCCGGCCGCATGGTGCTCACCGATGACGATCTCTTCCCCGCCGGTACCGTGACCCTCAACGGCTACAAGGTCTACGGCGAGGAACGCAGCCGCGCCGTGGGCTACGCCGCTTCGGTGGCCCGTGCCGCCGGCAGCAGCCTTGCCCCCCTGCTGGACCGCCAGCTCACGGCGGAGGGCGGGTTCCACATTCGCGTGGACGACCTGCGTTACTGCGAGGAGGGCGGCGTGGAGGCCGCCATCCACGGCGAGACCGTGCTGATGGGCAGCGCCTACTTCATGAAAAAGCGCCATGTGGCCCTCCCCCACGACCTGAAGCTCCAGACCGGCCTCTTTCTGTCGGTGGACGGCGTGCTGACGGCGGTGTTTGCCGTGAAGTATCAGCCCTCCCGCAACGCGGAGTGGGCTCTGCGGGCCATGCGCCGCTGCCATATCACGCCGGTGCTGGCCGTCCGCAGCAGCAACGTCACCCCGGGGCTCATCAAGCGGAAGTTCGGCGTGGACGCCAAGGTGGTCTACCCCGACGTGTCCACCCGTCTGGCTCTGGCCCAGTTGGCCGCCCAGCAGGGCGAGACGCCCAACGTCATCGTCTGCCGTGAGGGCCTGCTGCCTCTGGCCGAGTCAGTGGTAGGCAGCCGCCGCATGGTGCGGGCCGTCCGCACCGCCACGGTACTCAGCTATATCGGCGCCCTGTGCGGCGTGCTGCTGGCCTACTACCTCACCTCTGTGGGGAATTTCGCGGTGCTGACGCCGCTGGCCATGGTGGTGTTCCTGCTGCTGTGGCTGCTGCCCACGCTGCTGATCGCCGGCCTTGTCCGCTACTTCTGACAAAAAAGAACGGAAAGCAGAGCTTTCCGTTCTTTTTTGTCTGTTTTCACGCCTCCGTCGGCACGGGCTCCGGCAGCTTCTCCGGCCAGCCCGGCCAGCTCTGGCGGATGAGATCCGCCACGCCGCCCCGTTCCAGACCCAGCACGGCCGCCAGCTCGCCGTACAGCTGGTCCTCGGCCCGCTTGAGATAGCGCTCGTCCATCTGGCTCACCTTCTTGCCGTGGCGCAGGGCCCACGCCCGCTTGCGGCACACGTTGTGGATCATGGCGGCCAGCTCGCCGCACTGGCAGCGCATCACCACCTGATGATAGAAATCCTTGGCAGCGCGGATGCCCGGCTGCTCCGGCTTGCAGGGCGGCAGCGACGGGATGGACGCGATCAGCGCCAGCGCCTCCTCCCGGGTGATAACCGAGCGCATCAGCACTCCCGTGTCCACCGGTGTCATCACCGTACCGCTGCGGTACAGGGGCGTCAGGTGATAGTAAAGCCGTGTCCCGTCGTCATAGGCCAGGCCGGACGGTCCGATGCTCTCCACCCGACAAACGCCCTCGCCGCCGTACACTACCAGATCACCTGCTGCAAACATCTTGTCACTCTCCTTACACAAAACACTGTCCATACCGTTCTGCGCCGCGGTCCGCTCTCTCTTTCGTCCCCTCGGCGGCCTTTTTTCTGTATGATTATACCACACTTTGTCGAAAAATGGTAGGGCGATTTTTGGAAAATTCTGCGGGATTTTTCTTGCCGGACGGTGGATATACGGGAAAAATGTGGTACAATACGGACATCGAAACTCAGCGAAAGGGGCATCTGCCTATGAAAAAGCCCGTCATCCACCCCACCGCCTTCGTGGCCCCCAACGCCACTCTCCGCGGTGACATCTCCCTTGCCGCGGACAGCAGCGTGTTTTACGGCGCGGTGCTGCGGGGCGACACCGCCTCCATCACCATCGGCGAGGGCAGCAATATTCAGGATAACTGTGTGGTCCACGTGGACCCCGGCCTGCCGGTAACGGTAGGCAAAAACGTCACCGTAGGCCACGGAGCCATCCTCCACGGCTGCACCGTCGGCGACGAGACGCTGATCGGCATGGGCGCCATCGTCCTCAACGGCGCCAAGATCGGCAGCCACTGTCTGATCGGCGCCGGTGCGCTGGTAACGCAGTCCACCGTCATCCCCGACGGCATGATGGCCCTTGGCTCTCCCGCCCGTGTGAAGTCTCCCCTGACGCTGGAGGCCATCGCCTCCCTGCACGAGACCGCTCTGCACTACCGGCAGGAGGCCCAGGAGCTCAAAGAGCAGGAAAACATATAACTCCCGCATAAACCGTGCATAAAAACACCGCATCCCCATGGGATGCGGTGTTTTTATGCAATTATGCAATGCTTTGCCGCTTACCCTGCGCGATCCGCCTGGATCAGCAGCTTCAGGGCCTCCACACCCACCTCCACGGCGGCAGTGGTGTCCTCGCTCATCTCCTGGTCCAGACCGGCGGCCTCCCGCTCCTGGTTCCACACCACGTGGAAGCAGCTGCCGCAGCGGCACTTCAGCGCATCCGCCACCACGAACAGTGCGGCGGACTCCATCTCGCTGGCCTTGACGCCCAGCCGCTTCCACGCCTCCCACTTGTTCAGCAGCTCATAGGACACCGGCATCCGTGAGGGGCTGTGCTGGCCGTAGAACGCGTCCTTGCACTGCACCACGCCCACCTGCGTCCGCTTGCCCAGCGCTCTGGCAGCCTGCACCAGCGCGGTAGTCACCTCAAAGTTGGCCACCGCCGGATACTCGATGGGCGCATACTCCCGGCTGGTGTGTTCAAAGCGGATGGCGCCGGTGGCCACCACCACGTCGCCGGAGCGCACGTCCAGGTCGATGCCGCCGCAGGTGCCCACCCGCAGAAACGTGTCCGCGCCGATGTTGTGCAGCTCCTCCATGGCGATGGAGGCGGAAGGCCCGCCGATGCCGGTGGAACAGACGGACACCTTCTCCCCCAGCAGCGTGCCGGTATAGACAGTGTACTCCCGGTTCTGCGCCACGAAACGGGCGTCGTCGAACAGTGCGGCGATCTTCTCGCAGCGGCCCGGATCGCCGGGCAGGATCACATAGCGGCCCACGTCGCCCTCCACACAGTGGATGTGATATTGCTTTTCCAGATTTTGCATGGTCTGACCTCCCAGTATACGCGCAGTTGATTCTGCGCGGTAAAATACGTTTTGTATTTCCTGCCGTCTCAGGGGCAGGAACACACCGGCATATGTTTGAATGATAATTATAACGTATTCCGCCGCAAAACGCAACGCTGTTTCCTCAAAAGCCAGAAATTGCATGATACGCCAGAGATCCGCACGGCTACGATGGCCGCCGCAGGCAGATACTAACTGCGGCGCAGCGCGCACAACCAGGAAAGGAGAATTTCTTCATCATGAAGCAGCTTTCTGCGATTTTTCTGGTGCTGGCCATGGTGCTGGCACTGACGGCCTGCGGCAAGGACGATGACCGGAACAACGGCGGCAGTCCCGGCCGCCCCGATACCAACCAGAGCCAGAACGCCCCGCAGGATAACGGCAGCGGCGGCAGCTGGCAGAACGGCACCGACACGCCCACCCAGCCCGGCGCCGGAGAAAACCGGCGAAATGGGGAGGATACGCTGCCCGGCACGCAGGCGGAGGGACGTATGCGCCGCGGCGCGGAGCGCACCGCCACCTTCCGCCAGATGCTGGAAAACGGCTATGTCCACGACAGCGACGGCTTCCTCAACGACGGCGAAAACACCAGCTGGTAACATTTTTCGCAAAAACAGCGGCAGTTTCCGCAAAAAATGCAGATGGGCGCAGGGAAAACACATTTTTCGCCCTGTGCCCACTTGCATTTTTGAAAAAATGGGCTATGATATGGGGGAAAGAATATGTGCCGCCGCGGGCGGCAGAGAAAAGAAGGGTTTACTATGACAAAAATTGACATCGTATCCGGCTTTCTGGGCGCCGGCAAGACCACGCTCATCAAGAAGCTGCTGGCAGAGGCGTTTCAGGGTGAGAAGCTGGTGCTCATCGAAAACGAGTTCGGCGAGATCAGCATCGACGGCGGCTTCCTGAAGGAGTCCGGCGTCCAGATCAGCGAGATGTCCTCCGGCTGTATCTGCTGCTCTCTGGTGGGCGACTTCAACAAGGCGCTGAAGGATGTACATCAGCAGTTCGCCCCCGACCGCATTCTTATCGAGCCGTCCGGCGTGGGCAAGCTCAGCGACGTGATCGTGGCGGTGGAGAACACTGTCAAGGACGTGCCGGACATGAAGCTCAACAGCTTCGTCACCGTGGCCGACGCCACCAAGGTGAAGGTCTACATGAAGAACTTCGGCGAGTTCTACAACAACCAGATCGAGTCCGCCGGCACCATCATCCTCTCCCGCACCCAGAAGCTGACCCAGGAGAAGCTGGAAGCTGCCGTGGCCCTGCTGCGGGAAAAGAATCCCAACGCCGCCATCCTCACCACCCCCTGGGACGAGCTGGACGGCAAGACCATTCTCAGCGCCATCGAGAAGGTGTCCCTGGCCGATGAGCTGCTGGAGCGCATGCAGGCCGAGCACGCGGCGGACGAGGCGGAGCACCACCACCATCATCACGACCACGACGAGGACGATGATCACGAGCACTGCTGCCACCATGACCACGAGGAGCATGACCACTGCCATCATGACCATGATGAGGACGAGCATTGCCACCATCACGAGCATGACCACGAGGATCACGACGAGCATGAGCATCACCATCACCACCACGACGGCGAGGAGTGCGACGATCCCCACTGCGGCTGCCACCATCACCACCATCACGCCGACGAGGTGTTCACCAGCTGGGGCGTGGAGACGGTGAAGGTATTCACCGAGAGCGAGCTGGATGCCATCCTCACCGCGCTGGACAGCGGCGACTACGGCGCGATCCTCCGCGCCAAGGGCATCGTCCACAGCGAGGACGGAAAGTGGCTGCACTTCGACTTCGTGCCGGAGGAGCATCAGGTACGCTTCGGCGCCGCCGACTACACCGGCCGTCTGTGCGTCATCGGCTCCCAGCTGAAGGAGGACAAGCTGGCTGAGCTGTTCGGCCTGTAATTTACGCGAGGTACACCGTATGGATATTCCTGTTTATCTCATCGCCGGTTTCCTGGATTCCGGCAAGACCAGCTTCATCAACGGCATCCTGCAGGACGGCTTTGCCGCCGAGGACCGGACGCTGCTGCTGTGCTGCGAGGAGGGCGAGACGGCCTACGACCCCAAGGTGCTGGGCAACGTGTTCACCTACACCATCGACGAGCCGGAGCAGATGACGCCGGAGCTTTTCAAGAAGCTGGAAAAGCAGTACCGTCCCAAGCAGGTCATCATCGAGTACAACGGCATGTGGGCCATCGAGCCCCTGTATCGGGAGGGTCTGCCCGCCAACTGGATCCTGTATCAGATCATGTGCCTGGTGGACGCCAACACCTTTGAGCCGTATGTGCGGAACATGGGCCAGCTGATGATGGAGAAGATCTCCAACGCGGACCTGTTGATCTTCAACCGCTGCAATGAGCAGCTCCGCGCCCAGCTCCGCAGCCGCAACCTGCGGATGGTGAACCGCCGTGCCGACATCTATCTGGAGAACACCGACGGCACCAGCGAGGAGTATGTGACGCCGGAGATGTCCCCCTTCGACCTGTCCGGCGGCAAGCTGGAGGTACCCGACGACGACTACGGCATCTGGTATGTGGATATGATGGACAACCCCGACCGCTATCAGGGCGTGGAGGTGTCCTTCAAGGCCATCATGTGCCACTCCAAGAAATTTAAGGGCGTCCACTGCCCGGGCCGGTTCGCCATGGTCTGCTGCGACAAGGACATGCAGTTTCTGGCACTGGTATGCCGCGGCGAGGGGCTGGAGAACTTCAGGGACAAGGAGTGGGTGAAGATCCACGCCACCGTGAAGAAGGAGAAGTGCGACGCCTATCAGGGCGACGGCCCTGTGCTGTACGTCAGCAGCATCGCCGCCACCACCAAGCCCGCCAACGAGATGGTGTCCTTCTGATAACAAATCGTATTATCAAAGAAAAAGATGACGTTCTGTACTCACAGAACGTCATCTTTTTCGTCTTGCAGCGTGTATAACGTGATGCGGCTGGCATCGGTGTCCCGCAGCGCGATCACGGTGTCCAGCACCTGATAGGCGGTGATCCCGCCGAAGGGCGGGGTGTGCAGCGCGGTGACCTGCTGCCCGGGGAGAAAGCCCAGATCCTCCATGCGGCGGGCCTTCCGGGGCGGGAAGTCCAGCGCGGCTACGCGGCCGCTTTCGCCAGGAGGCAGCTGCGCCAACGTATACGTCATGTGTCATATCCCCCTTACGCCCCAGCCTATGCCGCCGGTCACTTCAGGGTGATGCTGTTGTGGAGAACGGTGGCGCTGTATAAAAACAGCACATCGGCATCGTCGGGAAACTCCACAACGCGTCCCAGCCGGTCGGAGGCCAGATAACGGATATCCACGGCGTACACCGTGCGATAGCTCTCCGCCAGCAGCGGGATGATGCTGCTGCCGAAGGAGTCCCGGAACACCACCAGCGGCCTGTCACACAGGGCGTCGGGGTTGTCGATACGCAGCAGGGAGCGGCTGCCGGACAGGAACAGGTCGTAGGGCGCGTCCTGCGCGGCGGCAAAATCGTACACGCCGCCGTCGGTGTCCGTCTCGTAGTTATGGACGGTGCAGCTCTCCAGCGTGGGGGAGGTCAGATAGGACAGCGCGTCCGGCTCCAGCGGCTCCTCGGTCTTTCCCCAGTAGCCGCCGTGGAAATCCCCCTCCAGCGCGCACAGTGTCTCGTCCCGCGTGCCGGGCGCCGGCGCACCCATGGCGGTCAGCAAGGCGTCCGCCGCGGGGCGCAGCTGCTCCTGCCGCCAATGGGGGTCGGTGCGGTAGTAGTCCGTCAGCGTCAGACCGGCGGCGATATCCACCGGCGTCAAAAAGTCCAGCGCGCCGCAGAGGTAGTCCGCCGTCTCCGCCGCGCCAGCGGGGACGTAGCCCTCCGGCGGCACGGTGAACTGCGCCTTGTCCGGCACCACCGCCAGATAGACGGTGCGTCCGGTGAAGTACAGGTCGTACAGATGCCGGAAGCGATAGGCGGCGCGGTCCAGCGAATCCGCATCGAAGGGAGCGTCCGTCTTGGCGGCGTAGCCCTCATAGACGTACACCGTGTCGGCGGGCGCGGAGGGCTGCGGCGTATGGGCGGGGAGCTTTGCCGCACCCAGCACCAGCGCCGCCGCCATCAGCAGGAACGCGCCCCGCTGCACCATCCTCCGTGTCACAGAATGTCCTCGTCGTAGGTGGCGCTGACGCCGTAGATGCCGTTCAGGTGGGTCATGAAGGTGTCCACCAGCTCATCCGCGCCGAAGACAGTGACCACATACTCGCCCACCTCGGCCACGACCAGCTTGTCGGGGAAGCCGCACATCCACTGGCGCTGCATGATGTTGTCACGCAGCTGCTGTGCCAGCTCAGCGGTGTCGCCGGTGGCGTGGTAGGCGGCGGCGGTGAAGGTGTTGGCGTTCATCATGTGGACAAGGGACGCGGCCTCATCCACCGCAGCGGTCTCCGGCAGACCCAGCTCGCTGTCCACCAGCGCACGATCCTTCAGGTCGAAGACGCCGGGAGCGTCCTCGCGGGCGTTGGTCTCGGAGAAATCGCCGCCGGCAACGGCAAACTTCTCGTCCTCACCGTAGGTGTTCCATACCGTCTCCAGTATGTTCAGGGCACTGGTGGGCGCTGCGGGCTTGTCGCCGCTGGTATTGTCCTTGCTGCCGCAGGCGGCCAGACTCAGCACCAGCAAGGCAGAAAGCATCATGGATACGAACTTTTTCATGGAAATATCCTCCAAATTTTCAGTGTTTCCGCGCAGGGAAAAGGAAGCGCGGCTGTGGATAGGACGCAGCCGCGCTTTGTTTTGTTCCCGACGGGCGGGTCTTTTCCGTCCATACGTCGTTGCGCTCGCTTGCCATACACAAAGTATTGCCTGCGCTCCCGCGCCTCGTCTGAACGAAAGATCCCTCGCCCGTTAAGCGTTACAACCAACTTTGGTCGAAGCCGTAGGGCAGCAGCTCCTTCAGGGCGAACTTCCTGCTCTCGCCCTTCTTATTCAGGCAGATGACGGTGAGATCGGGGGCGAACTCCATCATCACCTGGCGGCAGGTGCCGCAGGGTACGCAGTAGTCGTCGCTGCGTCCGGCGATGACGATGGTGTCGAAGTCGCGGTGCCCCTCGCTGACAGCCTTGAAGATGGCGGTGCGCTCGGCGCAGATGGTGGCGCCGTAGGCGGCGTTTTCGATGTTGCAGCCGGTGAATACCGTGCCGTCCCTGCACAGCAGGGCGGCGCCCACGGGGAAATGGGAATAGGGGACATAGGCCATATCCAGCATGTCGATGGCCTTCTGGCAAAGCGCCTGTTCGGTCATGAGTGATTCCTCCTTAGTATGGTGTATTCGGATAATTTAATTCAACTCAGTTCTGCCTGCCCGGTGTAGAGCTGGTAGTACTTGCCGTGCTGCGCCAGCAGCTGCTCGTGATCGCCGCGCTCGATGATGCGGCCCTGCTCCAGCACCAGAATGGCCTGGCTGTTGCGGACGGTGGACAGACGGTGGGCGATGACGAACACCGTGCGTCCCTCCATCAGGGAGTCCATGCCCCGCTCGATCAGGGTCTCGGTACGGGTGTCAATGGAGCTGGTGGCCTCGTCCAGAATGAGTACCGGCGGGTCGGACACGGCGGCCCGTGCGATGGCCAGCAGCTGGCGCTCGCCCTGACTGAGGCTGCCGCCGTCGCCGGTGATGACGGTGTCGTAGCCCTGGGGCAGGTGGCGGATGAAGCTGTCGGCGTTGGCCAGCTTCGCTGCGGCGCGGATCTCCTCATCCGTGGCGTCCAGCTTGCCGTAGCGGATGTTGTCGGCCACGGTGCCGGTGAACAGATGGGTATCCTGCAGCACAATGCCCAGCGAACGGCGCAGAGAATCCTTGGCGATGTCCTTCACGTCGATGCCGTCGTAGGTGATAATACCCTGCTGCACGTCGTAGAAGCGGTTGATGAGGTTGGTGATGGTGGTCTTGCCCGCACCGGTAGAGCCCACGAAGGCGATCTTCTGCCCGGGCTCGGCGAACAGGGACACATCGTTGAGCACCGTCTTTTCCCCGTCGTAGGAGAAGGTCACGTGGTCAAAGCGCACGTCGCCCCGCAGCTCCACCAGCGTGCCGTCCGGCTTCTTCCAGGCCCAGTGGCCGGTGCGCCGCTTCGTCTCCGTCAGGGTATCGCCGTTTTTCTCCACGCGGACGATGACGGTCTTGCCCTCATCGGTCTCGGGCTGTTCGTCCATGACGGCGAAGATGCGCTCGGCGCCGGCCGCCGCGGCCAGCAGGGTGTTGATCTGCTGGCTGATCTGGCCCACAGGCTGGCTCACCTGCTTGACGTACAGCAGGTACGCGCCCAGAGAGCCGATGTCAAATACGCCGCCGATGGCCAGCAGGCCGCCGACGCAGCAGGTGACGGCGTAGTTGATCTTGCTGAGGTTGCCCATGGCGGGCATCATCATGCCGGCATAGGCCTGGGCAGCGGTGGCGGCGTCGCGGTAGTCGCCGTTGAGGGCGGTAAAGCGCTCCACGGCCTGGCCCTCGTGGTTGAATACCTTGATGACCTTCTGGCCTTCGATCATCTCCTCGATATAGCCGTTCAGCGCGCCCAGCGCCGCCTGCTGCCGCTGGAAATTGGCACGGCTGCGGCCGCCGATGACCTTCACCACCAGCCCCATCAGGCCCAGGAACAGGAAAGTGATCAGCGTCAGCCACGGGTTCAGCACGATCATCATCACCACGGTGCCCACAAAGGTCAGCACGTTGGAGATGATGCTGGCGAAGCTGCTGTTCAGCATCTCCGACACGGTGTCGATGTCGTTGGTGAAGCGGCTCATCAGGTCGCCGGACTGGTGGCGGTCATAGTAGCTGACGGGCAGCTGCTGCAGCCTGTTGAACAGGTCCTGCCGCAGGGCGGCCACCGTGTGCTGTGCCACGTGGACCATGATGCGGGCGTAGGCAAAGGAGCACAGTGAGCTCAGGAGGTACATCCCGCCCATCACCAGCAGCATTTTGAAAAGTCCCGGAAAATCGCCGGGGATGATATAGTCGTTGAGCAGCGGCTTCAGCAGGTAGCTGGTGGCCACGCCGGCGGCGGAGCTGATGAGAAGGCATATCGCCACCAGCACCAGCGACCCCTTATACTTGCCCACGTAGCCCATGAGCTTTTTGAAGGTGCCCTTCATGTCCTTGGGCCGCTGATAGCCGTGATTGCGGCCATGGCCTCCGCCTGTGCGTTTCGTCTCAGCCATCGATGCTCACCCCTTCCTGCTGGGATTCATAGACCTCGCGGTAGATCTCGCAGCTGTCCATCAGCTGCTCATGGGTGCCCTGTCCCACCACGCGGCCGTCGTCCAGCACCAGGATCATATCCGCGTCCATGACGGAGGTGATGCGCTGGGCGATGATGAGCTTGGTAGCGCCGGGCAGCGCCGTTTTCAGAGCGCCGCGGATCTTGGCGTCGGTGGCGGTGTCCACCGCGCTGGTAGAGTCGTCCAGGATCAGTACCTTGGGCTGCCGCAGAATGGCCCGGGCGATGCACAGGCGCTGCTTCTGGCCGCCGGAGACGTTGGTGCCGCCCTGCTCGATATAGGTGTCGTAGCCGTCGGGCATCCGCTGAATGAATTCGTCGGCGCAGGCCATGCGGCAGGCCTCCTCGATCTCCTGATCGGTGGCGTCCTCACTGCCCCAGCGCAGGTTCTCCCGAATGGTACCGGAGAACAGGGTGTTCTTCTGCAGCACCATGGCGCAGCCGTCGCGCAGCGCCTCCATGGTGTACTCTCTGACGTTGCGGCCGCCCACGGAGACGGCGCCCTCATTCACCTCGTACAGACGGGGGATCATGCTGACCAGCGTGGTCTTGGCGCTGCCGGTGCCGCCCAGAATGCCCACAGTCATACCGCTTTCGATGTGCAGGTCGATGTCCGTCAGGTTCCAGCTCTCCGCCGTGGGGTGATACTTGAAATACACGTGATCGAACCGGATATCGCCGTTGTCCACAGTCAATGCGGCATCGGCCTGGGCATCGGTGATCTGGGGCTGTTCGTCCAGCACCTCCACGATGCGCCTGCCGCAGGCGATGGCACGGGTCAGGAACATCAGCACCATGGACACCATCATCAGGGACATCAGGATCTCGCTGGAATAGGTGAAGAACGCCATCAGGTCGCCGGAGAGCAGGGTGCCCTCCGCCACGTCGTGACCGCCCAGCCACATCAGCGCCACCGTGGTGCCGCCCATGATCATGATCATGATGGGCATGAACATCACCACGAACCCAAAGGCCCTCTCCGCCGTGTCGCGGAGCTTATTGCTGCGGCTCTGGAATTTTTGCTCCTCCCGCTCCTCGCGGACGAAGGATTTCACCACGCGGACGGCGTTCAGATTCTCCTGCACCACCAGATTCAGATCATCGGTGGCGTTCTGCAGCGCCGTGAAAAACGGCCCCACGTAGCGGATGACGATGACCACCGCGAGGATCAGCAGCGGCACTGCCACCAGGAACACCCGGCTCAGGTCCAGACTGATCTGCATGGTCTTTATCAGCGCCGTCACCAGCATCACCGGCGCACGCACACACATGCGCATGCCCATGAACATGGTCATCTGCACCGATGACACGTCGTTGGTCAGGCGGGTGATGAGGCTGGCGGTGGAGAAGCGCTCGATGTTGGCGAAGGAGAAGCGCTGCACCTGCTCATACTCCGCCTGGCGCAGGTTGGCGCCGAAACCCATGGCCGCTTTAGCGGCCAGCGCCGCCGCACCCACGCCGCACAGCAGCGCCGCCATGGCCATCAGGAACATTTTCAGGCCCGTCAGCAGGATATAGCCGCGGTCGCCGTTGGCGATGCCCACGTCCACGATCTCACTCATGGCACGGGGCAGCTCCAGCTCCAGCACAGACTCACCCACCGAGCACAATACGCCCAGCAGGATATACCACCGGTAGCCCCTTGTATACGGGGCAAGCTTTTTCAGCATACTTCGTCCTCCTCCGAGAGATTTTTTGCCACCCGCAGAAGAAGTGACGTCAGCAGCCGGATCTCCTCCGGTGAAAAGCCCTTTTCCAGTCGGTCGTTGACCTCATGCACGATGGCGGTGAATCTGTCATAAAACTGCTTCCCCTGCGCCGTCAGCGCCAGAATACGGCAGCGCCCGTCGGTGCGGCTGGCGGTGCGGGTGACCATGCCCTTCTCCTCCAGACGGTCCACGATGCCGTTGACCGTGCTGGGCTTCACCATCAGGTGCCGCTCCAGCTGCTTCTGGTTGACCTCGCCCTTCGCCTCGTGGAGGTAGGTCAGCGTCCGGCACTGCATGGGCGATACGTCGTATTGCCGCAGCCGCCGGTCCAACAGCTTCTGCACCTGATGGTCGCAGTAGCCGAACAGCGGGCCGAAATGCTCCGGCCGTTCCGTGATACAGCGTTCCACAATGTGCCTCCTTTCGAATTGTTTTGCGTGCTAATTATTAGTGCGCTAAATAATAGCACGGTGCTTTTCCGATGTCAAGAGCGTATTTGCGCGGAGCTTATGAACAATTTGTGAATCTTCTCACAAAGACGTTGACTTTCCGGAATGCCGTGTTATGATAGCATCAGAAAGCAAGTAAGTGACATTGTTATTCTCTCTCCTTTACCCAAAAAGCAGTCGCGCACCCTCGGGTGCGCGACTGCTTTTTTATGACATGTTCCGCAGTATCCCCGATTTTCGGAAAGGAAGAATGTGTGCAAGAAACCCATCCGGGGTGTCTTGCACGTTCAATTCCCGCCGCAGCGGCTGAAAGTAAAACCGCCTTCGGGCGGTTTTACTTTTCTGCGTTTGCCGGAAACCGGCAAACGCAGTCGCGCACCCTCGGGTGCGCGACTGCGTTTTCTATGGCGTGCCCCGCCGTCATGTCCTGCACCTGCCGCCCCGCCGCCGCATAGGATGGCCGGAAGCAGCCTGCAGAAGGAGGAGACAGTCAATGGAGCAGTACACAGCGGCGCTGGCGGGCAACCCCAACGTGGGGAAATCCACAGTGTTCAAGACCCTGACGGGCATGCGCCAGCACACAGGCAACTGGCCCGGGAAAACGGTGGCGGTGGCGGAGGGCGCCTACACGTGGCAGGGCGCGGCCTTCCGGCTCATCGACCTGCCTGGGACCTACTCCCTGCGGGCAGACTCGCCGGAGGAGCAGATCGCCCGGGACTTCATCTGCGGCGGCGGTGCCGATGTCACCGTGCTGGTGGCGGACGCCACCTGCCTCCGTCGAAATCTGCATCTGGCGGTGCAGCTGCGCTGCCGCACGCCGCGGCTGGTAGTGTGCGTGAATCTGATGGACGAGGCCCGCCGCAAGGGCGTCGCCGTGGACGTGGACGCCCTGTCCCGCGGGCTGGACGCACCGGTGGTGACGGCGACGGCACGGAGCGGACAGGGGATGGACGATCTGCGCACGGCGGTGCTGGACATGGCGCGGCGGGAGCCGTGGGAGGACACGTGGCCGCCGCTGGACGGGGACGACAGCGCCGCCGTGGCCCGCCGGGCATCGGCCATCGCTGATGCCTGTCTCTCCCGCCGCCCCGAGGAGGTCCACACCCGCGACCGGCGGCTGGACCGCGTGCTCACCGGCTGGGGCGGCGTGCCGGTGATGCTGCTGCTGTTGGGTGCGGTGCTGTGGCTCACCATCTGGGGCGCCAACCGGCCCTCGGAGCTGCTGAGCCGGTGGCTCATGTCGGCGCAGGAGCCGCTGCGAGCCCTGCTGGGCGGCGCGCCATGGTGGCTGCGGGAATCGCTGGTGGACGGGGTATACCGCACGGCGGCGTGGGTGGTGGCGGTGATGCTGCCGCCCATGGCCATCTTCTTCCCGCTGTTCACCCTGCTGGAGGACGCGGGGTATCTGCCGCGGGTGGCCTTTCTCATGGACCGGTGCTTCCGCGCCGCCGGCGGCAGCGGCCGTCAGAGTCTCACCATGTGCATGGGGCTGGGGTGCAACGCCTGCGGCGTCACGGGCTGCCGCATCATCGACAGTCCGCGGGAACGGCTGGTAGCCATCCTCACCAATGCCTTCATCCCCTGCAATGGCCGGTTCCCCACGCTGATCGTCCTCATCAGTCTGTTCTTTCCGGGCGGCGCGGCCGGGGTGGGACGCTCTCTGTCGGCCGCCGCCATGCTGCTGGGGTGCCTGCTGTTCGCCGTGGCCATGTCGCTGCTGGCCTCCCGCCTGCTGACGGCCACGGTGCTGCGGGGCCAGCTGTCCGCCTTCTCGCTGGAGCTGCCGCCCTACCGCATGCCCCAGGTGGGACAGGTGCTGGTGCGGTCGCTGCTGGACCGGACGCTGTTCGTGCTGGGCCGCGCCGTGACGGTAGCAGCCCCTGCGGGACTTGTGATCTGGGTGCTGGGCCGCGTGCCGGTGGGCAGCGGCACACTGCTGACGGCGCTGGCCGGCGCGCTGGACGGCCCCGGACGGCTGATGGGGCTGGACGGCATGGTGCTGCTGGCTTTTCTGCTGGGCTTTCCTGCCAATGAGATCGTGCTGCCGGTGCTGCTGATGGGCTATCTGCGGTCAGGAAGCCTGACGGCGGCGGGGCTGACGGAGCTGGGCCCCGTTCTCACCGCCCACGGCTGGACGGCGGAGACGGCATTGTGTATGCTGGTGCTGTGCCTGCTGCACTTCCCCTGCGGTACCACGTGCCTCACCATCCTCCGCGAGACGGGCAGCGCCCGCTGGACGGCGCTGGCGGCGGCGCTGCCCACAACCATGGGTATGGCGCTGTGCATGCTCATCCACGGCGCGGTGACGCTGCTGGGATAGCGCCTCGACAAAAAACAGTTGCCAAGCGGCAACTTTTGTAGTAAAATAAGTGGGTGAACTTGTCCTCCGCCGATAGCTGCGGGGCCGGTCTCGCGCAATGGATACCCACGAATCATGTCAGGCGGGGAACCGAGCAGCATTAAGAGGGATCATCCATGTGCCGCGGGGAAGCCGGCTTCGCGGCTATGGGCGGAGGACGTTCTATTTTTGTTGCGACAGGAGGTGTGCCCGTGTACCAGGCGCTGTACCGTAAATACCGTCCCAAAACCTTTTCCGAGGTGGTGGGCCAGTCCCATATCACCGACACCCTCCAGCGTCAGGTGGCGGAGGGCCGCGTGGGCCACGCCTACCTGTTTACCGGCACCCGCGGCACCGGCAAGACCACCTGCGCCCGCATTCTGGCCAAGGCGGTGAACTGTGAGCACCCCGTGGACGGCGCTCCCTGCTGCCAGTGCGACAGCTGCCGCGGCATCGATGCAGGCACCCTGCTGGATGTGACGGAGCTGGACGCCGCCTCCAACGGCAGCGTCAACGACGCCCGCACCCTGCGGGAGGAGGCGGTGTATCCCCCCTCCGTGCTGAAAAAACGGGTGTACATCATCGACGAGGTCCACATGCTCTCGCGGGACGCCTTCAATGCCCTGCTGAAGATCATGGAGGAACCGCCGGAGCACCTGCTGTTCATTCTGGCCACCACGGAGCTGCACAAGGTCCCCGCCACCATCCTGTCCCGCTGCCAGCGGTTCTCCTTCAAGCGCATCCTGCCTCGTGACGCGGAGCAGCAGCTTTTGAAGATCGCGGCGGCGGAGGACATCGCCCTGACATCCGACGGTGCGGAGATCCTGGCCCGCATGGCCAACGGCGCTCTCCGCGACGCCCTGAGCCTGCTGGACCAGTGCCGTGCGGCGGACGGCGACATTGACAGCCGCACCGTGCTGGACACGCTGGGTCTGGCGGGCAGCACCCAGACGCTGCAATTGATGCGCTGCCTGCTGGCGCGGAACGCCGCCGATGCACTGGCCCTGTTTGACCAGCTGTATCGCAGCGGCAAGGATGTGGCCGCTCTGCTGGGTGAGCTCAGTGACCTCTCCCGTGATATGACGGTGCTGAAGGCCGCGCCGGAGGGCGGTGCGGCGCTGCTGTCCGGTGTCTACGACCGCAAGACCCTGACCGAGCTGGGCCGCGACCTGCCCATGAGCCGGTTTTTGTACATGGCAGACACGCTGCAAAGCTGCTGCGCCGCCCTGGCGGACAGCATCCGCCCCCGCACGGCGGCGGAGCTGTGCCTGCTGCGTCTGTGCGACGAGAGCCTGTCCGGCGACCTCACCGCCTTCGACCGGCGGCTGGCCTGTCTGGAGCAGGCGGTGCAGCAGGGCGTCATCGCCCCCCAGCGCCCCTCCCCGCGGCAGGAAGCGCCGGTACGTCCGGCTCCTGCGCCGCGTCCGGCCTGTCAGCCGCCGGTGATGGGGCAGCCGCCCCTGCCGGAGGAACCGCCTCTGCCGGAGGAACCGCCCCTGCCGGAGCAGGCGGTGCGGGACTTCGGCCTGCCGGAGGAGCCGCCGGTACGTCCCGGTCACCGGAATGATCCGCCTGTGCCCGCCGCCCCTGCGGCAGCGGGAGACGACAGCGTGTGGCGGCGTCTGCTGGATCAGTACAAGGGCCGTCTGCCGGTGAATGCGCGGGTCATGCTGAGCATGGCCTCCGGCGTGCTGGACGGCGACTGCCTCACCGTACTGTGCCGCGACGACTTCACCCAGAAGCAGCTGGACAAGCCGGAGATCCTCACCGTCCTGCGGGACGTTACCGCCGCCGAGCTGGGCCGCGATATCCGCGTGATGCTGGCGGTGGGCAAGGCCCCTCCCGCATCCGGACGCAGCGTACCCCCTCCCCCGCCATCGCGGCATGCCCCGCAGCCCGCGCCGCAGGCAGCGGCCCCGGTGCCGCCCGCCAACGATCCCCCGCCATGGGAGCCTCCCGCCTCTACCGGCGGCGACCGGCTGGACGAGCTGGCTCAGAACGGGCGGCAGCTGGACAACTTCAAGATCAAATAAACTGATGATACAAAGGAGAATAACGACATGGCAAAGGGTTATAGCGCCCGCAAGGGCTTTTCCGGCGGTGCCGGCATGATGCAGCAGCAGGCGCAGATGCAGCAGAAGCTGATGAAGATGCAGCAGGAGATGAGCAAAGCCCAGGAGGAGGTGGAGAACAGCTCCTTTACCGCCTCCGTAGGCGGCGGCGCCGTGACTGCCGCAGTTTCCGGCAAGAAGGAGCTCACCGCTCTGACCATCAAGCCCGACGTGGTGGACCCCGAGGATGTGGAGATGCTGCAGGATCTGGTCATCTCCGCCGTCAACGAGGCCCTGCGTCAGGCGGAGGAGGCCATGAGCTCCTCCATGAACGCCCTCACCGGCGGCCTGAACATCCCCGGTCTGGGCCTGTAAAAAGCATAAAAAAAGCAGCCCCGAAGCGGTGCTTCGGGGCTGCTTTTTTATGCCTCGGCATCGGCGAAGTACGTCACCAGCAGATCCGTCACCATGCCGTAGCTGCGGATGCCGCTGGCGTCGCCGTTGGTCTTGAGGAACGCGTCGTACACGCTCTCCGACGCCTGGGACACCGGTCCCCGGAACGCCGCCCAGTAGGTGTTGTCCGCCCGCAGGTCTGCGATCACCGTCTCCGGCAGGGTCTCGCGGATGGCGCGACTCCGGTCGGGGTCCGCGCGGTACAGGGCATTGGAGAGATAGACGTATCCCTCCAGCCAGCCGGAGTAGCGGTACACCGGATCGGCGCATCTCGTGGCTGCCAGGATGCCGATGAAATTGCACTCCTGCTCAGAGATAACGCCCCGCTGGTGGGCCATCTCGTGGCACACCGTGGACGGCAGCCACGCCACAGGGCTGTCCATGTTCACATTGGCCTCGCCGGTAAAGGGGAAATAGAAGCCGGTGAGCCGCAGCACGCTGAGGGCGTTGGAGCAGGCGAAGGGCTTGACGCCGCCGGTCTCCACCCGCAGGAACGGGAACTCGTCGTACACCCCGTCGTAGGCGTCGCCCGCCGCGGCCAGAATGGTCTTTCGGTCGGCGGCGCAGACGCCGCTGTCGTCCCGCGGCACGCCGTCCGCCGCCGCGGTAAGCTCTGATGCGAAGTACCGTGTCACCTGCTCCAGCTCCTCCACTGACACGGGCTGGGCCACGATGCCGCTCCTGTCCTGAAAGCTGTCGGTGCTGTACGCCGTGCCCCACAGAAGGCAGAAGCCGCCGTACACCGTCAACATCAGGCAGGCGGCGGTCAGCACGAAATCCGCCAGCACCGCGCACCGCCGCGGCCCCGCGATGAGCCGCCGCACCGTGCAGGCCAGCCAGATGATGCCCGCCCAGATCGCCGTCAATATCAGCACCTCGCCCACGGAGCCGTCGAACCCGTCGCACAGGCGGGCCACCTGCCGCATGGCGGGGAAAATGACGCTGCCGCACAGCCGGTTCATGGCGGTGCGGTCAGTGCGCAGGGCGAAATAGGCGGCGAAAAACAGAGCCAGCGCCGTCAGCCACCATAGCAGTTTGCGGCGCTGCCGCAGATACGTCCTCACAGTGGCAGCGGACGGCCGGTGAAGCTCATGACGCAGTGGGACTGCACGATGACCTTGCCGTTCTCGTCCGTGACCTCCGCCGAGCAGAAGGCCAGCTTGCCGCCCAGACGGTCCACCTTCCCCACAGCGGTAAGGGTGCTGTCCGCCGCCGCAGCGGACAGATAGTCGATGGTAGCGTTTACCGTCACTATCACCTCCTGCCGCAGGCTCATGATGGCCATGCCCATGGCCACGTCGCACAGGGCGAACAGGATACCGCCGTGAGCCCCTCCCCAGCGGTTCAGGCTGTCGCGGCACATGGGCAGCACCACGGCGGCGCTGCCGTCACCAATGTCGGCGGTGTACATATGGTTATGCGTCAGAAACGGCTCGCGGCTGTTGCTGAAATCCAGCAGCTTCTTCTTGAGCTCCTCAGTCATGGTGTTCCTCCGATGTATCGTTCTGGGGCGCGAATGCCGGCTCCGACGCCGTTTCGCGGGCCCGCTCCACATAGGCGTAAGCCTCCGTGGGCATATTGCGCCGGCGCAGCCGCCGGTCCAGCAGGTACTTCACCAGCTCCTGCACGCAGGCGAAGATGGGTACGCCCAGAAACATACCCAGCACACCGCCGAAGCCGCCGCCCACCAGAATGGCCACGATGACCCAGAAGCTGGAGATGCCGGTGGCATCGCCCAGGATCTTGGGGCCCAGGATATTCCCGTCAAACTGCTGAAGCACCAAGATAAAGATGATGAAGATGAGACACTGCTTGGGACTGACCAGCAGGATCAGGAAGGCCGATGGGATGGCGCCCAGGAACGGTCCGAAAAACGGGATGATGTTGGTGACGCCTACCACCACGCTGACCAGCGGGGTATAGGGCAGCTTCAGGATGCTGCCTCCGAGGAAGCACAGCGCGCCGATGATGAGGGAGTCCAGCAACTTGCCCCGCACGAAGCCGGAGAAGATGCGATCCACCTGGCGGGTACCGCGGATGACGGCACGGGCCTTCCGCTCGTCGAAGATGGCGAACACCGCCTTGCAGCAGCGGGCGAGGCTCTTTTCCTTCATGGTCATGAGGTAGATGGATACGATGATGCCCACGATCAGGTCGGTGGCCAGGTTGATGACGCCGCGGATACCGCTCCAGATGCCGCCTGTCAGGGTCCCCAGCGTTGTCTGCGCCCAGGGCAGGATGTGCTCCTTCAGCAGGGTCACGCCATCACTGTAATACTTTGTGACAAAGTCGGCGATCCACACCGCCACCTCGTTCTCGCTGTCCAGCAGACTGTCAGCCCAGTTATATACCTTGTAATAATACGACTCAGCGTTGTTGATGAGCATGGTCACGCTGTCGATGAGCTGGGGGATCAGCACGCTCATCAGCAGGTAGATCAGCAGGATAGCCACCGTCTCCGCCAGCAGAATGCTGAAAAACCGCAGGATGCCAGCGGCGTTCTTCGGGTGCTTTTTGGGAAAAACCCTCTGCCACGCAGCGTGGAGTACCCTCTCGATCCAGTTCATCACCGGCGTCAGCAGGTATGCGATGACCGCGCCGTATACCACCGGCGCCAGCACGGAGGCCAGCTTGCTCACGAACTGCTGCAGTGTACCGCCCATATAAAATGTGTCGTAAAAAACCAGCACGGCGCAGACGGTCAGAAACGCCGTCAGCCCCCACTTCAGGTATTGTGTCCGGTTCTTCATGCACACCACTCCTTTTCCGGTCTTGTTCCCCCTATCATAGCCGACCAGACCCCGATTTGCAAGGGTTTTCTGCCTTCCCCGCCGCTGAGGGCGGGCTGTGCGCTGCGCACGGACAACGCCGTCACTCCTGTGCGTCTGACTGTTGCATTTCCCGCCGCGCTGTGGCATAATGGAGAGACACACTGCACTTACCGGCATATAGGAGGAGAGCCATGAAGAAGCTCCTGTTCATTGTCAATCCAAAGGCGGGCAAAACGAAATCCAACGCTCCCCTGTTCGATGCGGTGGCCGCCTTTTCCCGCGCCGGCTATCTGGTGCGGGTCTTTCTGACGGAGGCCGGCGGCGAAGCCCGGACCTACGCGGCCAAATGGGGCCCGCAGTACGACGTGGTAGTCTGCGCCGGCGGCGACGGCACCCTGAATGAGACCATCTCCGGTCTGATGGAGCTGGAGCGCCGTCCGCTGCTGGGCTACCTGCCCAACGGCAGCACCAACGATTTTGCTGCCAGCCTGCACCTGTCCTCCGATCCCCGCCACGCCGCCCAGGCCATCGCCAGCGGCCAGCCCCACGCCCTGGACATCGGGCGGCACAACGACCGTTATTTCGCCTATGTGGCATCCTTTGGCGCCTTCACCCGCTCCTCCTACTCCGCGTCCCAGGCGGCAAAAAACGCCCTGGGTCACTTCGCGTACATACTGGAGGGGCTGGGGGATCTGGACTCTCTGCGGCCCTACAACTGCCGCATTGAGGCGGACGGTGAGACGTTTGAGGGTGACTTCATCTTCGGCGCGGTGTGCAACAGCACTTCCCTGGGCGGGCTGGTGAAGTTGGACCCCAGCCGCGTCAAGATGGACGACGGCCTGTTCGAGCTGCTGCTGCTGCGGATGCCCAAAACGGCCCTGGACCTGCAGAATCTCATCACCGCCATGACGCGGATGCAGTATGAGTACCCGGGCGTCATCTTTCGCCACGTGCAGCACGTGACCCTCACCACCCAGGCCCACATTCCCTGGTCGCTGGACGGCGAGTTCGCCCCCAGCGTGGAGCGTGTGGACATCGACAACCTGTCCGGCGCGGTGGAGCTGCTGCGCTGACTTTCCGAAATAGACGCAAAAAAGGACGCCGGAGCTGCGCTCCGGCGTCCTTTTCATGTGCTTTTAGAAGAAGAATTCCTTGATCTGGCCGTACAGCACCAGGATCATGCACAGCGGGGTGATGAACTTGATGCAGACCTTGAAGAAGCCATAGCCGCTCATGGGATGGCCGGACTGCTCGCATTCCTCCTTGACCACGTCGGGGCCCAGCTCCCAGCCGATCATGATCGACATCAGGAGCGCGCCCAGCGGCATCATGATGCCCTCGGACAGCATATCAAAGAAGTCCAGCCAGCAGTCGTTCCATGTCCGGATATCCGCCTCCGGCAGGCCCAGGAACTTCCACGGGGTGAAGTCGGCGCCGCCCAGACTGTCGGCGCAGATGAGGATACAGCCCACACCCACGGCCGCCGCCGCGATGAGGGTGTACTTCTTGCGCTTGTCGCCCTTGCCGGAATCGCGGGCCTTATCCACAAAGTGAGCCACCACGGCCTCCAGCAGGGAGATAGACGAGGAGATCGCCGCAAACACCACCAGCAGGTAGAACAGGATGCCGAAGATGGGGCCCAGACCGCCCATACGGCTGAACACGTTCTGCATGGTGACGAACAGCAGCTTGGGGCCGCCCAGCGTGCCGCTGGGGTCCAGGGCGAAACGGCCGGGGATGACGCACAGGCCGGCCATCAGCGCCACCAGCGTATCCATGACGATGATGAGAATGGCGTTTTTCTGGAGGTTCTCCTTCTTATCCAGATAGGAGCCGTAAGTGATCATAATGCCCATGCCCAGAGACAGGGAGAAGAACATCTGACCGCCGGCGGTGGAAAGCACGGTCAGGAAATTGGGGGCTTCTTCGATGATGCCGTTGGCCACAGCCCAGCCCGGAACGAACATGTACTTCAGGCCATTCACCGCGTCGGGCAGGGTGCAGGCACGGATAATGCAGATCAGCAGCATCACGAACAGCGCGGGCATGCCCACGGAGCAAACCTTCTCGATACCGCCGCTGACGCCGCCCATGACGATGAGCATGGTCAGCGCCACAAAGATGAGACCGTAGATAATGGCCTCAGTGGGATTGCCCATAAAAGCGTTGAATACCTCTGCGCCCAGAGAGGTACCGTTGGCCGCAGCCACCTCCGCAAAGGCGGCGGAGCCAAAGCTGGCGCCGAACAGATCGCCCACGTTCACCACCACGTACTTGATGCAGTAGCCGCCCAGTGCGCAGTAGAAGAACAGAATAAAGAACGGGGACAGGATGCCCAGCCAGCCCAGCCACTTAAAGCGCTTGCTCAGCACATGATACGCGCTGACCACGCCCTTGCCGGTCTTGCGGCCCAGCGCCAGCTCGCCCACCATGACGATAAAGCCGCACAGAACGGCCAGCACCAGATACACGACCAGGAAGGTAAAACCGCCGGAGGCGCCCATTTTATTGGGGAAGCCCCAGATGTTGCCCAGGCCGACTGCCGAACCGACAGACGCCATCAGGAATCCAAAATTGGTTCCAAAGCCTTTTCTTTCTTCCATTGTTTTCTCTCCTTACTAAATACTTTCCCTTAGCCTTCCCGTTCCGGTGCTCCCACACCGGAGCGGTTCCCTGCGCGAAAGTCTTTCGCGTCAGGTTACTTTGAAGTATAGCCCATCCCGCCGCTCCCCGCAATTAGCAATATTTATAAATTTTTAGCACAGTTTTCTGTTGTTTTAACATTTTCTTTATAGTAAACTGCCATTCCTTTATGTGAAAAGTATAACATTTCATGCGGCAAAAATGAGATAATATATGCTAATATCTCGTAAAATACAGAATTTGTGCATGTATTTCTTATGAAGAAATGTACGGGCGCTTTTTCTGTGCAAGTGTACGATTGTTAAATTTTCGCTAATCTGATGTTAAGGCCCCGTTAATGCCGCGTTTGCCGGTATAGCGCCGCTCAAAAAAGCAGTTGACAAACGCGGATTTTCTGCTATGATTTGAAAACGGTTTTCATTTTCAATTTCAGGAGGCATCCTATGACGTATATGACCAGACAGCAGCAGGCGATACTGGCCTGCATCCAGTCCTGCGACGGCGGCATCGGCGCGGCGGAGCTGACGGAAACGCTGCACCGGCAGGGCGAGACGGTGGGACTGACCACCGTGTACCGCCATTTGGAGCGGTTGGAAAAGGCAGGCAAAGTTCACAAAATCGTGACGGATTCCGGCGCAAAATACCAGTTCTGCACATGTAACGCATCGGGTCGTGACTGTTTTCTTCTGAAATGTGAAAAGTGCGGCGAGGTGTGCCATGTGGACTGCTCCCATCTGGCGCCGCTGTACCGCCATCTGGAGGAGGAGCACGGCTTCTCCATCGACCCGCGGCGGACGCTGTTTTACGGCGTGTGCCGCCGGTGCCGGGAGGCGGCAGAATGAGGCGGCTCCGGGCGTTTTTACTGGCGCTGACGGTGGCGGCGGGGCTGTGCGGCTGCGGCCGGAAGCCCTTACAGGACAACGGAAAGCTCCGGGTGGTATGCACGCTGTTCCCCTACTACGACTTCGTGCGGCAGATCGGCGGGGACAACGTGGACGTGACGCTGGTGGTACCCGCAGGGCGGGAGACACACAGCTTTGAGCCCACGCCGCTGGATGTCATCCGCATCAGCGAGGCAGACGTGTTCGTCTACAACGGCGGCGAGAGCGAGCAGTGGGTGGAGAGCATTCTGGACGCCGCAGGGGAAAATATCCCGCATATCCTGTCGATGATGGGGGCGGCGGAACTGCATGAGGAAGAATTTTCCGAGGGCATGCAGGGACAGGGCGCAAACGCCCACGAGCACAGCGATCACGACCACGGCCACGGCGAAAACGGCGGGGCCGATGATGCGGAAGATGAAGAAACCGAGTACGACGAGCACATCTGGACATCGCCGGTGACGGCCATGGCCCTGTGCCGCGCCATCGGGGAGACCCTGTGTCAGGCCGATCCCGACCACGCCGACAGCTACCGCCAGCGGCTGGCGGACTATCTGACGGAGCTGGAGTCGCTGGATCAGTCGTTCCGCGACGTGGTAGCCGGCGGCAGCCGGAGGCTGCTGGTGTTCGGCGACCGGTTCCCGCTTTTGTATTTCTGCCGCGAGTACGGGCTGGACTACCGCGCGGCGTTTCACGGCTGCGCCGGCGACACCGAGCCGTCGCTGGCCACATTGAAGTATCTCATCGATCTGGTAAACGAGGAGCACATCCCCGTGGTATACACCATCGAGCTCAGCAGCCGGAAGGTGGCGGAGGCCATCGCCGAGACCACCGGTGCGGCGGTGCGGACGTTCCAGTCCTGCCAGACGGTGAGCCGCGCGGATTTTGATAACGGCGTCACGTATCTCCAACTGATGGAGGCCAACGTGGACGCACTGAGGGAGGGGCTGGCCTGATGGGAAAGCCGACGGAAAAGAAAATATTGCTGGACTGCCGCGATGTGTCCCTGGGCTATGAGGGGCAGGCGCTGTGGCAGGGGCTGACGTTCCAGGTGCGCAGCGGCGACTATCTCTGCGTGGTGGGTGAGAACGGCTCCGGCAAGTCCACGCTGCTGAAAAGCATGCTGGGCCTTCTGAAGCCCATGAGGGGAGAGATCGTGCTGGACCGGTCCCTGCGGGCGGGAGCCATCGGCTATCTGCCCCAGCAGACACAGGCCCAGAAGGACTTTCCCGCCACAGTGACGGAGGTGGTGCGCAGCGGCTTCCTCAACGGGCGGGGCGCTCACTTCTTCTACACGGCGCAGGAGAAATCCACGGCGCTGATGCACATGGGCAAGCTGGGCATTTTAGAGCTGAAGGACCGGTGCTACCGTGAGCTGTCCGGCGGGCAGCAGCAGCGGGTGCTGCTGGCAAGAGCGCTGTGCGCCGCCGGAGAGCTGCTGGTGCTGGATGAGCCGGTGACGGGGCTGGACCCCGCTGCGGCCCAGGACCTGTACCGCACGCTGGACTATCTCAACAAGAAAGAAGGGCTGGCCATCGTCATGGTGACCCACGACCTGCGCAGCGCCCTGCCCCATGCTACCGCCATCCTCCACGCGGGACACGGCGGCTGGTTCTACGGCGACACGGCGGCGTATCTGGCGTCGCCCTATGGAAAGCGATTCGGAGGTGACGGTATATGAGCCTGCTGCTGGAAATGTTCACCTACCCCTTTATCCTGCGGGCCTTTGTGGTGGGCATCCTGATCTCCCTGTGCGCGGCGCTGCTGGGCGTGCCGCTGGTGCTGAAGCGCTACTCCATGATCGGCGACGGACTGAGCCACGTGTCCTTCGGCGCACTGAGCGTTGCGCTGGCCTGCGGCTGGGCGCCGCTGCCGGTGTCCATCCCCGTGGTGGTACTGGCGGCGCTGGGCCTGCTGCGGATGACGGAGAGGAGCCGCATGGGCGCGGATGCGGCCATCGCCGTGGTCAGTGCCTCCTCCCTGGCCGCCGGTGTGGTGGTCACCAGCCTCACCACCGGCATGACCACCGATGTGGACAGCTTTATGTTCGGCTCCATTCTGGCGCTGGACCGCGCCGACGTGGCGCTGTCCGTAGGGGTGTCGGCGGCGGTGCTGGTGCTGTACGTGCTGTTTTATCACCGGCTGTTCGCCATCACCTTTGATGAGAGCTTTTCCCGCGCCACCGGCATGCGTGTGGAGCTTTACAACACGGTGCTGTCGGTACTGACAGCGCTGACCATCGTGCTGGGCATGCGGCTGATGGGCGCCATGCTCATCTCCAGTCTGGTCATCTTCCCCGCCCTGACGGCGATGCGGCTGCTCCGCAGCTTCCGCGGCGTGGTCATCTGCGCAGGGGTGCTCAGCGTGGTGTGCTTCTGCGCGGGGCTCACCGGCTCGTATCTGCTGAGCACCCCCGTGGGCGCTACGGTGGTGCTGGCGGATCTGGCGGCGTTCCTGCTGGCCTGCGGTGCGGCGGGGCTGAAAAAACGGGCATAACGGCGCGGCGGCGCGGGTCTGCACCCGCACCGCCCTGTCTTTTTTTGCAAAACGCGCCTTTTCGACGGGTTTTTTGCAGAAAAATACTTGCGTTGTTCCCATTTTTATGGTATGCTACACACGTAAGTAAGGTATTGACTGGGAGTGGGCTTGACTGTCCGCTCTTTTTGTTGGGCATTTTTGATTTGTTAAAAGCAGGAGGATGCGCCGTGAAAAAGATCACAGACGTTGTCTGGGAGCTGGCGGAGCCGGTGGTACAGGAGCATGGCTGCCAGCTGTGGGACGTGGAATATGTACGGGAGGCGGGCCAGTGGTACCTGCGGCTGTATCTGGACAAGGACGGCGGCGTGGACATTCTGGACTGCGAGGCCATCAGCCGGAGGGTCAGCGACCTGCTGGACGAGGCCGACCCCATCGAGAGCAGCTACGTGTTCGAGGTGGGCTCCGCCGGTCTGGAGCGGCAGCTGAAGCGGCCCTCGGACTTTGCCCGTTTCATGGGCAGCCCCGTGCTGGTCAAGACCTACCAGAACAGGGACGGGCGCAAGGAGTTCGCCGGTAAGCTGGCGGGCTATGAGGACGGCGCGGTGCTGCTGGACATGGGCGGCGCGGAGCCGGTGCGGTTCGAAAAGAACGAGGTGGCGCTGGTGCGCCTGCGCGTGGAATTCTGATACGACTATCTGACGATGAATAGAAGGAGAAACAACCATGAAATGTGATGAGATCTTCGCCGCACTGGCGATGCTGGAAAAGGAACGCGGTATCCCCCAGAGCTTTATGATGGGCAAGATCATTCAGGCGCTGACCACCGCCTATAAGCGGGACCACGAGGGCGTGGAGAACGTCATCGTGGACGTGAACGAGGAAAAGAAGGATCTGAAGATGTTCGTCCAGAAGGAGATCGTGGAGGAGGTGGAGAACCCCGGCTCCCAGATCTCGCTGGAGGAGGCCAAGCACATGTCCGCCAAGAACGAGCTGGGCGGCATCGTCAACATCCCCGTGGAGAGCGTGGAGTTCGGCCGCATCGCCGCCGGCAACGGCAAGCAGGTCATCATCCAGGGTCTGCGGGAGGCCGAGCACGGCATGATCTATGATGAGTTCAACAGCAAGCAGCACGAGATCCTCACCGGCACCGTCAGCCGCATCGATCCCCGGACCGGCAACGTCAGCCTGCGTATCGGCACCGGCGCCGAGTCCACCGAGGCGGTGCTGACCATGAATGAGCAGGTCCCCGGCGAGGAGCTGCGTGAAGGCCAGATGGTCAAGGTGTATCTGGTGGAGGTCCGCCGCAGCACCCGCGGCCCGCAGGTGCTGATCTCCCGCACTCACCCCGGCCTTGTGAAGCGGCTGTTCGAGCTGGAGGTGCCGGAGATCTACGACGGCACCGTGGAGATCCGCTCCATCGCCCGTGAGGCGGGCAACCGCACCAAGATGGCGGTGTGGTCCGCCGACGAGAACGTGGACCCCATCGGCGCATGCGTCGGTCCCCGCGGTCAGCGCGTCAACGCCATCGTGGACGAGCTGCGGGGCGAGAAGATCGACATCATCAAGTACTCCGAGGACCCCGCGGAGTTTATCGCCGCCGCGCTGGCCCCTGCTGACGTGGTCAGCGTGCAGCTGGCCGACGAGGGCAAGAGCTGCCGCGTGGTCGTCCCCGACGACCAGCTGAGCCTCGCCATCGGCAAGGAGGGCCAGAACGCCCGTCTGGCCGCGCGGCTCACCGGCTATAAGATCGACATCAAGCCCGCCAGCTACACCGGCGAGTAAGATCGGACAGAAAGGAGCGGCAGAGATGCAGAAGCCCCGCAAAATACCGCAGCGGCAGTGCGTCGGCTGCCGCGAGATGAAGGAGAAGAAGGCGCTGCTGCGCATCGTCCGGACGCCGGAGGGCCAGATCCTGCTGGACGGCACCGGCAAAAAATCCGGACGCGGCGCCTATGTGTGCCCCGACCCCGCCTGCCTGAAGAAGGCACGGAAGAACCGGTCGCTGGAGCGGGCCTTTGACACCGCCATCCCGCCGGAGGTCTACGACGCGCTGGAAGCGCAGATGGAGGGCGGCCTATGACAGAACACATCCTATCCATGCTGGGTCTCGCCCTGAAGGCGGGCCGCGTGGAGGTGGGCGAGGAGCCGGTGGGCGCCGCCGCCCGCGCCAAGAAAGCCCGCGTCATCTTCGTGGCGCAGGACGCCGCGCCGTCATCCGTGCGGCGGGCCCAGTCCTTTGCCCGCACCGGCAGCACGCTGTGCGTGACGCTGCCTGCGGATAAGGACGCGCTGGGACGCAGTCTGGGACGCAGCAGTGTGGCCATGTGCGCCGTCACCGACATCGGCTTTGCCGAGTCGCTGGTGAAGAAGCTGGCGGCGCTGGACGGCGGCGCCTACCAGGAGGCCGCCGACACGCTGGCCGTCAAGGCCAGACGGGCGCGGGAGCGGAAAGAGGAGCGGCTCCAGCACGAGAAAAACCTGCGGCAGGGCAAAAAGCGTGTCCATGCCGAGAAGCCCGCGGCACCGGAGCCTCCGGCACCGCAGGCGCCTGCCAGACCCGCGGCGAAGCGGACATCACGGCCCGGCAGCGCCCGCAGGCGGCAGGAACGGCCCCAGCGCCGGGCAGAGACATCCAGCCAACGGTTCGCCGGCGCGCTGCCGGTGAAGAAGGGCAAAGGAAGCCGGAAGAAGTCCGGCAGATAAACAGCAGCAAACGGAACTTGCGCGGCATGCCACGCGGCAGGCCGATCACTAAGATGGAGGTGGCTTTATTTGGGTAGTATCGTCAACAAATACAGAGTGCATGAGGTGGCCAAGGATTTCGGGGTCTCCACCAAGGAGATCACGGAGATCCTGGCCAAGTACGCCGAAACGCCCAAGAATCACATGCAGGTGCTGGAGGATCGGGAGCTCAGCCTCATCTTTGAGTATCTGACCCAGCACAACCCTGTCTCCAATATCGCGGTCATCTTCGCCGAGGGCGCCAAGCCCGCGGAGAAGAAGGCGGCCTCTGCCCCTGCCCAGAGCCAGCAGGCGGCCAGGCCCGCCGCGCCGCAGCAGGGCAACAGGCCCGCACAGGGTACGGCTCCCGCCGGTAAGGCTCCCGAGAAGGCCGCCGAGCCGGTGAAGCAGCCTATGTCCCGCGTGCCCCAGAAGCAGGTGGTGGATACCCGCAAGGCCACCAACGTGAATCTGGACAAGTACGACGAGAAGCTGCAGGATATGGCGGACGCCCGCGCCCGCGGCGGCAAGCGGGAGCAGCAGGCCCCTCAGGGCAAGGAGAAATTCCGCAATAACAAGCGCCGCGACAACAGCTTCGCCAGCAACAAGCGCAAGCAGGAGGAGGCCGACCGGCTCCGCAAGCTGCGTCTGGAGGTCATCAAAAAGACGCCCGTCACCGTGCAGATCCCCGATGAGATCTCCGTGGGCGAGCTGGCCAGCCGTATGAAGAAAACCGGCGCAGAGGTGGTCAAGTGCCTGATGAAGAACGGCGTTATGGCCTCTCTGAGCCAGATGATCGACTTCGACACCGCCGCCATCATCGCCGAGGAGATGGGCTGCAAGGTGGAGAAGGAAGTGGTAGTCACCATTGAGGAGCGCCTCATCGACGACCACCAGGACAAGGACGAGGATCTGGTGCCCCGGGCGCCTGTGGTGGTGGTCATGGGTCACGTGGACCACGGCAAGACCAGTCTGCTGGACTATATCCGCAACGCCCATGTGGCCTCCGGTGAGGCCGGCGGCATCACCCAGCACATCGGCGCATATCAGGTGGAGATCCACGGCAAGCCCATCACGTTCCTGGACACCCCCGGCCACGAGGCCTTTACCTCCATGCGCGCCCGCGGCGCCATGGTAACGGATATCGCCATTCTGGTGGTGGCCGCCGAGGACGGTATCATGCCCCAGACCGTGGAGTCCATCAACCACGCCAAGGCCGCCGGTATCCCCATCATCGTGGCCATCAACAAGATGGATAAGCCCGAGGCCAACCCCGAGCGCATCAAGCAGCAGCTCACCGAGTACGGTCTGGTGTGCGAGGAGTGGGGCGGCGACACCATCATCTGCCCCATCTCTGCCAAGACTGGTATGGGCATCGACAACCTGCTGGAGATGCTGACCCTCACCGCTGAGGTGGGCGAGCTGAAGGCCAACCCCCACCGCGCCGCACAGGGCACCGTCATCGAGGCCCGTCTGGACAAGGGCCGCGGCCCCGTGGCCACCCTGCTGGTCCAGAACGGCACCCTGCATCAGGGCGATATCATCATCGCGGGCACCTCCGTGGGCCGCGTCCGTGCCATGGTCAACGACAAGGGCCAGCGCATCACCGAGGCGGGCCCCAGCGTGCCCGTGGAGATCACCGGCCTCAGCGAGGCCCCCTCCGCCGGCGCTACGTTCAATGCCGTGGCCGACGAGAAGCTGGCCCGCGAGCTGGTGGAGCAGCGCAAGGCCGAGGAGAAGGCCAAGGCCAACGCCCCCGTCACCAAGGTGTCTCTGGAGGATCTGTTCAGTCAGATCCAGGCCGGTGAGATGAAGAATCTGAACCTCATCGTCAAGGCCGACGTGCAGGGCAGCGTGGAGGCCGTGAAGTCCTCTCTGGAGAAGCTGAGCAACGATGAGGTCCGCGTCCGCGTCATCCACGGCGGCGTGGGCGCCATCAACGAGTCCGACGTGATGCTGGCCTCCACGTCCCAGGCCATCATCGTGGGCTTCAACGTCCGTCCCGACGCCGCCGCCCGCGACAGCGCCGCCCGCGCCAATGTGGACATGCGGATGTACCGCGTCATCTACGATGCCATCAACGAGGTCGAGGCCGCCATGAAGGGCATGCTGGCCCCCAAGTTCCGCGAGGTGCTGCTGGGCCATGCCGAGGTGCGCCAGACCTACAAGGTGTCCGGCGTGGGCACGGTGGCGGGCTGCTACGTGCTGGACGGCAAGCTGCAGCGCAAGGACTGCCAGGTCCGTCTGGTCCGCGACGGCATCGTTATCCACGAGGGCGTGCTGGCCTCCCTCCAGCGGTTCAAGGACTCCGTCAAGGAGGTCGTGGCCGGTTACGAGTGCGGTCTGAGCATTGAGAAGTTCAACGATATCAAGGAAGGCGACGTGGTGGAAGCCTTCACCATGGAGCAGATCCAAGTGTAACTGACGAGGGGGTGGGCCGACGCCCACCCCCTGTTTTTCGAAAGGAGCGATATTATGGCATCCAACCGTATCGGCCGCATCAACGAGGCCATTCGCGAGGCGCTGGCCGGTCTGCTGCGCACCGTGAAGGACCCCCGCGTCACCGAGAGCATGCTGACCATCACCCATGTGGACACCACCAGCGACCTGCGGTACGCCCGGGTATATATCAGTGCCCTGAACTGCCGGGACGAGAAGGGCCTGATGAAGGGCCTGAAGTCCGCGTCCGGTTATCTGCGCCATGAGCTGGGGCAGAAGGTGGACCTGCGGTACACGCCGGAGCTGCAGTTCATCATGGACGATTCCATCGCCCACGGCGCACACATTCTGGACCTTCTGAGCCACGTGAAGCCCGCCAACCCCGCCAACGCGGACATCGTGCTGCCGGAGGATCGGGAATGAGCGGGAACAGACTGACCGCGCGGGAGACAGCGGCGGCCCTGCGGGGCATGGACAACGTGCTGATCCTGACGCACGTGCGGCCCGACGGCGACACCATCGGCTGCGCCGCCGCGCTGTGTCAGGCCCTGCGGGACATGGGAAAGACGGCGTACCTGCTGTATAACCCCGAGATCACCGCCACCTATGCGCCCTGCGCCGCCCCCTACTGGGCGCCGGAGGGCTTTGCGCCGGAGCACGTAGTGTCCACCGACATCGCGGCGCTGAACCTGCTGCCGGACAACGCGGCCGCCTACGCGGACCGCATCGAGCTGGCCATCGATCACCATGGCTCCCACGGGTTCTTTGCGGAGCAGGTGTGTCTGGACGCGGATGCCGCCGCCTGCGGCGAGATTCTCTACGGCATCATCCGAGAGCTGACGGCGGTAACGCCGGATATCGCCATGCTGCTGTACGTGGCCATCGCCACGGACACCGGCTGCTTTGTATACAGCAACACCACTGCCCAGACCCACCGCATTGCATCGGAGCTGTTGGGCTGCGGCATCGACGTGGGGCCGGTGAACAAGGCGCTGTTCCGCACGAAAAGCCGGACGCGCCTTGCCATGGAGGCCCGGATGGTGGCGGACATGACGCTGTTCGACCAGGACCGCGTGGTGGTGATGACCATCCCCCTGTCCCTGCGGCAGGAGATGCACGCCACGGAGGCAGACATCGAGGAGCTCAGTTCTCTTGCGGCGCTGGTGGAGGGCACGGACTGCGGCGTGACGCTGCGGGAGCTGCGGCCCGGGGTCATCAAGATCTCCCTGCGCACCGGCCCCCGTGTGGACGCCTGCGCCGTGTGCCAGAAGCTGGGCGGCGGCGGTCACAGGGCCGCGGCGGGCGCTACGGCGGACGGCACCATGGACGAGGTGCGCAGCGCCGTGCTCCGCGCCTATCAGGAGGTCGTGGGGTAAGACATGGCAAACGGTATCGTGATTATCGACAAGCCCTCAGGCTGGACATCCATGGACGTGTGCGGCAAGCTGCGGAGCGTCCTGAAAACCCGCAAGGTGGGCCACGCCGGTACGCTGGACCCCATGGCCACCGGCGTGCTGCCGGTGTTCGTGGGGCAGGCTACCCGCGCAGTGTCCTTCGCCGAGACCGGCGATAAGGAGTACGTGGCGGGGCTGCATTTGGGCTGCGTCACCAATACGCAGGACACCTCCGGTGATGTGCTGGAGCAGCGCCCCGTCCACGTGACGCGGCAGGAGCTGGAGGCGCTGCTGCCCCGCTTCACCGGTGAGGTGATGCAGGTGCCGCCCATGTACTCCGCGATCAAGGTCAATGGACAGAAGCTGTACCAGCTGGCGCGGCAGGGCAAGGAAGTGGAGCGCCCCGCCCGCCCTGTGACCATCCATGAGCTGGAGGTGCTGGGGCAGGACGAGAGCGGCGACTGGCTGCTGCGCATCCTGTGCTCCAAGGGCACCTACGTCCGGACGCTGTGCCACGACATGGGACAGGCTTTGGGCTGCGGCGGGTGCATGAGCTCCCTGCGGCGCACCATGGCCGCCGGCTTTACGCTGGCGGACAGCCATACCATCGAGGAGGTGCAGGAGCTGGGCGAGGCGCTGCTGGCCCCCGCCGACTCCCTGTTCCGGCAATACCCCGCCTACGTCATCCCCACGGAGGGGGCGGAGCGGCGGTGCCGCTGCGGCAATCCCCTGACGGCGGAGGTGCCGGACGGGCTGTACCGCGTATACGGGCGGGACGGCAGCTTTCTGTGCCTGAGCCGCGGGGAGGGCGGCGTTTTGACCTCCCTGAAAAACTTTTTCGGAGCGTGAACACTTTGGAACGAACTGTGATAGCCCTTGGCTTTTTCGACGGCGTACACCGCGGTCACGGCGCCCTGCTGCAAAGGACAGCGGAGCGGGCCCGTGAGCTGGGCGCGGAGCCGGTCGTCTTTACCTTTGACCGGCCGCCCAAGGAGGTGGTCACCGGTCAGCCGGTGTACCTCATCAACTCGGCGGAGGACCGGCAGGATCTCATCCGCCGCCTGTACGGCATTGACCGCATCATTCTGGCCCCCTTCGACCGCGAGATGATGACCATGTCCTGGGAGGACTTTGTAACGGAGCTGCTGGTGAAGCGCTGCGGCGCGGTGCATCTGGTGGCGGGCCATGACCACCGGTTCGGCCACAAAAACGCCGGAAACGCCCAGCTTCTGCGGGAAAAGTGTGCCCAGCTGGAACTGGGCTGCGACATCATCCCCGAGGTGGTGCACGACGGCATCACCGTCAGCTCCACCTACATCCGCAAGCTGGTGGCGGCGGGGGACGTGGAGCGGGCGGCAGAGTTTCTGGGCCACCGCCACTGTCTCAGCCGCACGGTGGAGCACGGCCAGCGCATCGGCCGCACCATCGGCATCCCCACAGTGAACCTGACGATGCCGGAGCACGTGCTGGCCCCGGCTCACGGCGTGTATATCACGCGGGTATACCTGCCGGACGGGCGGAGCTTCGCCGGTGTCACCAATGTGGGCACGCGTCCCACGGTGTCCGACAGCGGCGCGGTATCGGTGGAGACCTTCCTGCTGGACTTCGACGGCGACCTGTACGGCCAGACTATCCGGCTGGAGTTCTGCCGCCGCCTGCGGGGCGAGCGGAAATTCGACTCGCTGGAGGTCCTGCGGCAGGAGATCCAGCACAACATCGCGGAGACGCGGGACTATTTCTGCGGTGAGGCGTGAAATTGCGTGAAAAAGAGCCTGCGGCTGTGCCGCAGGCTCTTTTCTCGCCGTAGGGGCTATTGTGCCGCAGGGGCGCTTACGGGAGGTCCTCCAGCTCCGGCTTACCAAGGCGCATCTCCCGCCAGCGGCGGGGCAGGCCCGGGGCGATCAGCGGGAACAGGTGCTCCGTGTCGCCGGTAGGCTGGATGTTGTAGGTGCCGTACATATTCACCAGGTCGAAGCAGCTCTCCGGCACGCCGCGGAACTGGTGGACATCCGGCGTGGCATCGTAGGGAAAGCCGCCGCTCTTTTTGGGCATGAAAAATCACCTCCGGCCTTAGTATGGCCGGAGGTGCGGGGTTTCTTTCGCATTCAGCGGTAGACCTCGGCGTCGAAGTCCCGCACGATCTCGTCCCGCTGGATGTCGCGGACGTAGACCAGATTCGTCTCATCAAAGGCCAGACGCATGGCGAAGTCCTTGGCCTCGTCAATATCGTTGGTCTCGAAAAAATCGCGGTAGGCCGACTCCGGCTCGTGGCTTTTACGCCAGACAACATGAAATCGCATGGGTGTTCCTCCTTTAGGGGTGTATTTTTTAGTATACCCTGTTCGCTGCGCCGACGCAACAGTGGGTTTCGCCAAAAAAGCGAGGACAAGTTCGGCTATTTTTCCCTACCGGATTTGGTGATTTTCGCTTTCCTGCGGACACAGGATGTTGTATAATGAGTCGAGTTTTTGATGTAACGGGGGTCATGGAGATGAAGATCGGATTCGACAACGACAAGTACCTGCAGCTGCAGGCGGAGCATATCACGGCGCGGCGGGCCCAGTTTGGCGGCAAGCTGTATCTGGAGTTCGGCGGCAAGCTGTTTGACGACTACCACGCCTCCCGCGTGCTGCCGGGGTTTCAGCCAGACAGCAAGATCCGGATGCTGCGGACGCTGAAGGACGACGTGGAGATCGTGATGGCCATCTGCGCCGGCGATATTGAGAAGAACAAGATGCGGGGCGACCTGGGCATCAGCTACGACGCCGATGTGCTGCGGCTCATCGACGTGTTCCGCGATCTGGGGTTCTATGTGGGCTCCGTGGTCATCACCCAGTACGCCGGCCAGCCGGCGGCCGACGCCTTTATCAAGCGGCTGAGCCAGCTGGGGGTCAAGAGCTACAAGCACTATCCCATCGCCGGATACCCCTCTGACGTGGCTCACATCGTCTCCGACGAGGGGCTGGGCCGCAACGATTATATCGAGACCACGCGGCCCCTCATCGTGGTGACGGCCCCGGGCCCCGGCAGCGGCAAGATGGCCACCTGTCTGAGCCAGCTGTACCACGACAACCGCCGCGGCATCCCTGCGGGCTACGCCAAGTATGAGACGTTTCCCATCTGGAACCTGCCGCTGAAGCATCCGGTAAACCTGGCCTACGAGGCCGCCACCGCCGACCTCAACGATGTGAACATGATCGATCCGTTCCATCTGGACGCCTACGGCATCACCACCGTCAACTACAACCGCGATGTGGAGATCTTCCCCGTGCTGGCCGCCATGTTCAAAAAGATCCAGGGCGAGTGCCCCTACAAGTCCCCCACGGACATGGGCGTGAACATGGCGGGCTTCGCCATCGTGGACGACGAGGCGTGTCAGGAGGCCAGCCGCATGGAGATCCTGCGCCGCTACTACGCCGGCTGTGTGGAACGTGCCAAGGGACAGGCCGACGAATGCGTGGTGCGGAAACTGGAGCTGGTGATGCAGCAGGCCGGCGTCACGCCGGAGCTGTGCCCCGCCGTGGGCGCGGCGCTGGAGAAGGCGGCCCAGACCGGCAAGCCCGCCGGCGCCATGGTGCTGCCGGACGGCTGCGTCGTCACGGGCAAGACCTCCCCCCTGCTGGGCGCGTCGGCGGCGCTGCTGCTCAACGCTCTGAAGCACATGGCGGGCATCGACCACAAGCTGGACCTGATCCCCTCCTCCGTCATCGAGCCCATCAGCGCCATGAAGACCGGCTATCTGGGCCATCACAACCCTCGCCTGCACTCCGACGAGGTGCTGATCGCGCTGGCCATCTCGGGCCTGACCAACCCGCTGGCCGCCATGGTGCAGGAGCAGCTCAGGACCCTGCGGGGCTGCGACGCCCACTTCTCCGTCATTATCTCGGAGGAGGACGCCAAGCTCTATAAGCGGCTGGGCATCAACGTCAGCTGCCAGCCCAAGTATGAGGTCAAGTCCCTGTACCACAAAAAGTGACCCTCCCTTTGCCCGCGCTGTGCGCGGGCAAAGTCATTCCCGTACCGACATCTGCGTATTCTGAAAGGAGCCTTCATGCAGACCATTCCCCAGATACTGGCCAAGGAGCTGGGCAAGCCCCAGCAGGCCGTGGAAAACGTTATCGCCCTGCTGGATCAGGGCAACACCATCCCCTTCATCGCCCGCTACCGCAAGGAGCAGCACGGCTCCATGGACGACACCGCCCTGCGGAAGCTGGAGGACCGGCTGCGCTATCTGCGAAATCTGGAGACGCGGCGGCAGGAGGTGAAGTCCGCCATCGACGGGCAGGGCAAGCTGACGGAGGAGCTGTCTGCCTCCATCGACAACGCCGCCACGCTGGCGGAGGTGGAGGATCTGTACCGCCCCTATAAGCAGAAGCGCCGCACCCGCGCCACCATTGCCCGGGAGAAGGGGCTGGAGCCGCTGGCGGAGCTGCTGCTGGCACAGGCAAAGGACTGCCCCGCGCCGGAGGAAGCCGCCCAAGCCTACCTCGACCCGGAAAAGGGCGTGGAGACGGCAGCGGACGCCCTGCAGGGCGCCAACGACATCATTGCCGAGCTGCTCAGCGACGACGCCGACCTGCGCAAGGCGCTGCGCGGCCTCCTGTTGCGGCAGGGACACCTGCGCAGCGTGGCTGTCAAGGAGGAGGACAGCGTGTACCGGCTGTACTACGACTTCGATCAGCCGCTGCCCAGGCTGGCGGGGCACCAGATCCTGGCCGTCAACCGGGGCGAAAAGGAGGGCTTCCTCTCCGTGACGGTGCTGCTGGATCGGGAGGCGGCGCTGTACGCGCTGCGCACGGCAGTGGTCAAGCCCCGCACACCGGCGGCGGCGTTCGTCAGCGCCGCCTGCGAGGACGCCTACGACCGGCTCATCTACCCCTCGCTGGAGCGGGAGGCCCGCTCTACCCTGACCGATACCGCCAGCGAGGGCGCTATCGGCCAGTTTGCTCTGAACCTGAAGCCCCTTCTGATGCAGCCGCCGGTGAAGGGCCACATCACCATGGGCCTGGACCCCGGCTATGCCCACGGCTGCAAGGTGGCGGTCATCGACGGCACCGGCAAGGTGCTGGACACCACCGTGGTCTATCCTACCTATGGTGAGCGCCAGAAAAGGGACGCCATCGCCAAGCTGACGGCGCTGTGCAAAAAGCACGGCGTCACCCACATTGCCATCGGCAACGGCACCGCCAGCCGCGAGACGGAGCAGATGACGGTGGAGATGCTCCGCGGCCTGCCCGGGGTCAGCTATATGATCGTCAACGAGGCGGGCGCCTCCGTGTACTCCGCCAGCAAGCTGGCAGCGGAGGAGTTTCCCGACTACGATGTGAACCTGCGCAGCGCCGTATCTATCGCGCGGCGGATGCAGGACCCGCTGGCGGAGCTGGTGAAGATCGATCCCAAGGCCATCGGCGTGGGCCAGTACCAGCACGATATGCCCCAGAAGCGGCTGGACGAGGCGCTGTCCGGCGTGGTGGAGGACTGCGTCAACGCCGTGGGTGTGGACGTGAACACCGCGTCCGCCAGTCTTTTGAGCCGTGTGTCCGGTCTTACCGCCGCCACGGCGAAGAATATTGTGAAGTACCGCGAGGAGAACGGCGCATTCCCCGACCGGAAGCGGCTTTTGAAGGTGCCGAAGCTGGGGCCCAAGGCCTTTGAGCAGTGCGCCGGCTTCCTGCGGGTGCCGGAGAGCAGATCCATACTGGACAACACCGGCGTCCATCCCGAGAGCTACGGTGCGGCGCAGCAGCTGCTGGCCCTGTGCGGCTACACGCTGGAGGACGTGAAGAACGGTGACATCCCCCTGCTGGCCCAGAAAGTAAAGCTGCTGGGTGAGGAGAAGGCGGCGCAGCAGCTGGGCGTGGGCCTGCCCACCCTGCGTGACACGGTGAAGGAGCTGATGAAGCCCGGGCGGGACGTGCGCGACGACCTGCCGGCCCCTATCCTGCGCACTGACGTGCTGGAGCTGAAGGATCTGAAGGCAGGTATGGTGCTCACCGGCACCGTCCGCAATGTCATCGACTTCGGCGTGTTCGTGGACATCGGCGTCCATCAGGACGGTCTGGTCCACATCTCTCAGGTGTGCAGCAGGTTCATCAAGCACCCCTCCGAGATCGTGGCCGTGGGTGACGTGGTGAAGGTGGTGGTACTGGACGTGGACGAGAAGAAAAAACGCATCAGCCTGTCCATGAAGCAGGTGCCCAAGGACGCATAAAGATAGAGGGACTCCCCATCCGGTACGCCGGACGGGGAGCCTCTTTTTACGCGCCCTTGTATTTCTTCCGCGTAGCCAGACCGCCGCGGATGTGGCGCTGAGCCTTGTTCTCCTCCATCACCGCCTTGACCTGCAGATACAGCGGGCGGTCATACAGCGGCAGCCGCTCCGACAGGTCCTTGTGGACAGTGGACTTACTGACGCCGAACTTTTTGGCGGCGGCGCGGACCGTGGTCCGGTTTTCTATGAGGTAATGGGCCAGCTCCACGGCCCGCTGCTCCAGATTGTTGCGAATAGAGCACCACTCCTATACACGTTTGCTGCTGGTCTATGTCTATGCGGCGGCAGGGGCGGTTATGCAGTATGGATGCATAAAAAGGGGCGGTCTGCCCCCCCTTTTGTCCGCCGTGCCGGGTGGAAACCCGACTGTCCGGCGGTCATGGCGGCAGCCAGGCGCACCGCCTCCGCCTGCTCTGTTGTGAAATTGCACGACAGGTCGGCTCCGCGCAGGGGAGGGTGTAAGTATATCCGACAAAAACGCTATTTTATGAATATTTATTCATATTATCCCTTGACTTTGTGAATAATCAGTGGTAGAGTATGCGGCATCAATGAAAGAGACACGCTCCCGCATCCCGAAAACTCCTGCGGGGACGGCAATACAGGAAGGATGGACAGACCCATGAAAAAAAATGATCTCGATGCTGCTGGCGCTGGAGGTCATGAAGGAATTGGCCCAGAGCGGTATGACCATGGTGGTGGTGACCCATGAGATGGCCTTTGCCCGCGAGGTGGGCAGCCGCGTACTGTTCATGGACGCCGGTAAGATCGGCGAGCAGGGCACACCGGAGGAGATATTCGATCACCCCCAGAGCGCCAGATTGCAGGATTTTCTGAAAAAAGTGCTATAAAAAAGGAGCTGGCTATGGATAACGCAAAAAAGGCGGCACTGGCTGCCATTGATGAAAAGAACGAGCTGATCGCAGAGGTGGCAGATTCCATCTGGGACTACGCGGAGCTGTCCATGCAGGAGGTAAAGTCCGCCGCCCTGTTCGTCAAGGTCCTGAAGGAGGAGGGCTTTCAGGTGGAGGAGGGCATCTGCGGCATCCCCACCGCCTTCTCCGCGTCCTACGGCAGCGGCAAGCCGGTCATCGGCTTTCTGGCGGAGTATGACGCCCTGTCGGGCCTGTCCCAGGAGGCGGGCAGCACCGAGTACCACGAGCTGGTGAAGGGAGGGAGCGGTCACGGCTGCGGCCACAATCTGCTGGGCGCCGGCGCCATGGCCGCCGCCATCGGCCTGAAGCATTATCTCGCCGGGACCGGTAAAAGCGGCACCGTCATTCTGTACGGCTGCCCCGGCGAGGAGGGCGTGGCCTCCAAGGCCTACATGGCCCGCGATGGCTTGTGGTACAATCTGGATGCGGCCCTGACCTGGCACGCCGGCGACTGCAACGAGGTGGCCACCGGCTCCACCAACTCCTGCATCCAGATGCTGTATACCTTCCACGGTCTGGCCTCTCAGGCGTCTACCGCCCCGGAGCGGGGGCGCAGCGCTCTGGACGCCGTGGAGCTGATGAACGTAGGCGTGCAGTTCCTGCGGGAGCACATGCCCCGGGATGCCCGGATACACTACTCCATTCTGGACGCCGGCGGCGCCAGCCCCAATGTGGTGCAGCATCAGGCCAGTGTCCTGTATATGATCCGGTCCAACTTCGTGAAGGACTGCATCACCCTGCACCAGCGGGTGGACAAGATCGCCCAGGGCGCGGCGCTGATGACGGACACCACCATCGAGCGGCGGTTCGTGGACGGCCTGTCCGACACCGTGTGCAACCACGCGCTGGAAAAGGTGCTGTACGACAACTTCGCGGAGCTGGGCGTACCGGCGTGTACGCCGGAGGAGCACGCCTTCATGGAGAAGCTGTCCGCCACCTACGCCGGCAGCGACATCCCCAGCGGCGTAGGCGCGGAGAACGATCCCGCCTTCGCCGAGAAGGTGCAGACTCTGCGGACCGGTCACTTCAACGACTTTCTGGTGCCGCTGTACCAGGGTCCCGCCTTCAACGCCGGCTCCACCGACGTGGGCGACGTCAGCTACCAGTGCCCCACGGCCCAGATCCACATGGCGGTGTGGCCCAACCACGTGCCCTGCCACAGCTGGCAGGTGGTGTCCTGCAACAAGACGCCGCTGGCCCATCGGGCCACCGTCCATGCAGGCAAGGTGCTGTGCGCCGCGGCCATTGACCTCATCGAGCAGCCGGAGCTGCTGGAGCAGGCCAAGGCGGAGTTCCGGAAGCGCACTGCCGGAGGCTACACCTGCCCCATCCCTGCCGACGCCGTACCGGCGCCGCTGGACTGAGCGCGACAGCAAAAAAGAGCCGTATCCTTTCGGATACGGCTCTTTTTTTGCTTATTTCTCCTGAGCTGCGGTCTGGTACTGACGCTTCAGGAAGGCCAGAAACAGCCGTGCCGGCGAGTTGGCCGCAGGCATGGACTTCACCGCCACGCCCAAACGGCGGGACAGGGGCCGGTCCAGCGGGATGACCCGCACCCGGTTCTCGTATCCCGCCAGAGAGAAGGCGGACAGCACCGACACGCCCAGTCCGCCGGCTACCATGGACAAAATGGCGCCATCGTCGGAGGCCGCTACCTCCAGACGCGGCGTGTCCGCCGGAAGATACTGTTCCACATACTGCTCAGGGCAGGAGAGGAACGGCTCTTGCAGCAAGCGGGCCAGAGAGATGGTGCTCTCCGTCCACGGGAAGTCCTTGGGTGTCACCGCCACCAGAGGCGCGTCCGTCAGCGGGGTCCACTGGAAACCGCGGGCGCAGTTCTCGTCCACGATGGCCAGCTGGATACGGTCCTCCTCCAGGGCGGCGGCCAGCTCGCTGCCCTGCACCAGCACGTCCACCTTGATCTCGGGGTGGAGCTTCCGGAACTTCCGCAGCAGCTCCGGCAGGCTGGCCCTTGCGATGCTGGCAAAGCACCCGATGCGCAGGGCGCGGCCATAGACCTCTCCCTGTTCCTCTGCCTCCTGCCGCAGGGCGTCGCAGGCATTGATGACGCCGTGGATATAGGGCAGCAGGTGCTCCCCCTCCTCCGACAGGCAGACGCCCTTGCTGCTGCGCAGCAGCAGCGTACAGCCCAGCTCTGCCTCCAGCTTGCTGACCAGATGGGTCATGGCCGACTGGGTATACCCCAGCTGAACGGCAGCTTTGCCAAAGCTGCCGCACTGCACCGCGGTCAGCAGCGCCCGCAGCTTGCTATCATCCATAGGAACCTCGCTTTCGACGTTTTGCACAATTATTTCAAATGTATTTTTCAATATATCACAAAGTGCGTTGCTTTTCAATGGGATTTGTGTGAATTCTCCGTCAATTCTATGATATCTTCTGTCGATCCTCTCTCTACCATCACTTTTTTTAATGGGGTCATCAATAAGGGTCATTTCCGGAGTCATGAAAAAAATGATACCCTATATTTAAGTTTTGCATGACTTGCAAAATTCGGGAACAAAAGAGGAGAAAAGGAATTATGCAGAAAAAAAACAGTCTCGTCCGAGACATCATCGTGGTTGGCTTCGCGCTGTTTTCCATGTTTTTCGGCGCGGGCAACGTGATCTTCCCGCCCTTTCTGGGCCTGGAGTCCGGCTCCCAGTGGGTGTCGGGCTTCGCTGCCTATTTCATTGCCGACATCGGCCTGGCCATGCTGGCCATGTTCGCCCTGCTGCGGGTCGGCAGCAGCGAGGCTGTGGTCAGCCGCGTGGGCCAGATACCCGCAGCGGTACTGATGTCCGCCATTATCCTGTGCGTGGGTCCCATGGTGGCCATCCCCCGCACCTCCGCCACTACCTATGAGATGGCCATCGTGCCCAACCTGTCCGGCGTGAGCCCCGTGGTGTTTTCCATTCTGTTCTTCGCGCTGATCCTGGCGCTGTGCATCAGGGAGTCCGCCGTGGTAGACATCGTGGGCAAGATCCTGACGCCGCTGCTGCTGCTGGGCCTGTTTGCCATCATCATCAAGGGCGTCATCACTCCGCTGGGTGAGCCCTCCGCCCTGCCCCAGATCGCCAACGTGGCCGTCACCGGCATCAAGGCCGGCTATCAGACCATGGATGCGCTGGCCGCCCTGCCCTTCGGCATCATCGTGCTGCAGAGCGTCACCGCCAAGGGCTACGACAGCGGCAGAAAACAGTTCCGCGTGGTGGGCGGCTCTGCCGTGCTGGCAGGTATCCTGCTGCTGGCCGTGTACATGGGGCTGGCCTATCTGGGCGCCACCGTGTCCGCCCAGTATACCAACGATATCGGCCGCGCCCAGCTGATCATGGTCATCATTGAGGCCCTGATGGGCAAGGTGGGCATGGTGCTGTTCGGCGTGGTGGTGGGTCTGGCCTGCGTCACCACCGCCGTGGCCCTGACCAGCTCCGCCGCCGCCTATTTCACCGAGCTGTGCCGCGGCAAGGTGAGCTACAAGGTGTTCGTCATCGCCATCTGCGTGTTCAGCGCCGTGGTGTCCAATCTGGGTCTGGACCGCATCGTGGCCGTGGCCGCGCCGGTGCTGGATGTCATCTATCCCCCCACGCTGGTGCTGATCTTCATCTCCCTGCTGGCGCCCCATCTGCCGGACCGCATCAGCCGCGGCGCCGCCATCGGCGCCCTGCTGACCAGCGTACTGTGTACCCTCACCGCCAACGGCGTGGCCATTCCCCTGGTGGAGAGCCTGCCCCTGTACGATCTGGGCCTGAGCTGGCTGATCCCCGCCGCCGTGTTCGGTCTGGCCGCCTCCCTGCTGCGGGGCCATGCCCGCAAAGCGGAGAAGGTCTTTTCCAAGCCCAACGAAGAGCTTTGATCCGGCGCGAGCCGTCTCTCCTGAAGCAGGGGACCGTCCATCAGACGGTCCCCTGCTTTTCCGCGCTTTCCCGCATCCTTAACGCTCTTTTAACGCCCGTCTGGCATATAATCAGGGCATCAAAACGGTGAAATGGGGCGAACGCATGGATATTTGGAAGGAATTGCGGGACGAGGGTATCGACGCGGCGCTGCTGGAGGAGATACAGCACTTTCGGGCGGCACACCCCGTGCCGCCCGAGGCGGCGGCGCGCATTCCCACACCCCAGTGTCTCTACTACGGCAAGGAGGTCTGGGAGAGCGCGGCGGCGGCCCTGCTGTGCGGACAGCACCTGCTGCTGGCGGGGCCAAAGGCCACCGGCAAGAACGTGCTGGCGGAGAACCTGGCCGCCGTGTTCGGCCGCCCCGTATGGGATGTGTCCATGTACGTCAACGTGGACGCCGCCGCCCTCATCGGCGCGGATACCCTGCAAAAGGGTGAGGTGGTGTTCCGCGAGGGTCCCATCTGCCGCTGTGCGCGGCTGGGCGGCTTCGGTGTGCTGGACGAGGTGAATATGGCCAAGAACGAGGCACTGGCCGTGCTCCACGCCACGCTGGACCACCGCCGCGTCATCGATGTGCCCGGATATGAACGCATCACGCTGGACGATGCCGCCCGCTTTATCGGCACCATGAATTACGGCTACGCGGGGACCCGCGAGCTCAACGAGGCGCTGGTATCCCGCTTCGTGGTGCTGGACATGCCGGTGATCTCCGATGCGGATCTGCAGAAGCTGCTGCGCCGCACGTTCCCCGACCTGACGCCCAGGTGGGCCGAGCAGTTCGCCCTGCTGTTCCACGACCTGCGGCAGAAGTGCGACAGCGGCGAGATCTCCACCAAGACGCTGGACCTGCGGGGCCTGCTGGCGGCGCTGCGGCTGATACGGGAGGGTATCCCCACGGGGCAGGCCCTGAAGCTGGGTATCATCAACAAGGCCTTCGAGCCCTTTGAGCGGCAGCTGGCGGCGGATACGGTGTGGGCCCGCATCCCCCAGGACGCCGGACGCAGCCAGCTGTTCGGAGTCTGATATGGACCGGCAGGAATTGCAGAGCCGCCGCGCCGCCAACCAGATCTGGAACGGTGCGGGCCGCTACGACGTGCCGCCGGAGCAGGCCGCCTTCGACGCCGACGGCGACCCCCGCCTGTATATGAACACCATCATCGGCCTTGCCAGCCGTGACTACGACTTCACCCGTTTCCAGCCCATGCTCCACACCTTTGAACAGCAGCCGCAGGGCGGCGTGTACGCCGATGTGTTCTGGATGGGGCTGGAAAACGCGCTGTACGAAAAAGAAGCGCCCCGACGCCCCGTACTGACGGCCCTGCGGCAGGAGTACGCCCGCGCCCTGCTGGCGGAGGGCGGCGAGGGCGGGCCTCCCCTATCGCCGGAGGCGGTGCGCCGCGGCTGGGCCAAGCGGGTGCTGGGTCTGCCCCAGGACGGAGACGCGTCTCTTCGCGCCCTGCTGGACGGGCTGGCCTTCTCCCCCGACTGGGATGAGCAGGCCGTGACCCGCCGGACGGAGGAGCTGCTGTACCAATACTTCCATCGGGCGCGGCGCAGCGTCACCGACCGCCAGTGGGCGGCATTTGCAGGCCGCTCCCTGACCAAGGGCGGCGGCATCCGGTTCGTGAAGCCCAACGCCCTGCGAGCCCTGTCTCATACCGAGGGCGGCGGCACAGGCGGCGTCCAGACGCCCCGCATCCTGTCGTTTCTGCAGGGCCGCACGCCGGAGCCTATCCTGCGGCGCTACGTGGAGGACTGCTTCGGCGTGTCCATGCTGACGCCATCGGAGCTGGCGGAGGCGGAGCGCCTATTGTGTACCGGCCCCCACCGGAACTGCCGCCTGCACTTCACCCGGGGCACGCCGCCGGACCATCCCCCCAGCCCCGCCGCCGCGTGGGACGCGGAGCACTTCCGGCAGCAGCGGGCCAAAAACCGCGTCTACTACCAGGCCCATCTGGCTCAGAATCAGATGACGCTGCACCAGCTGACTCAGAAGCTCCAGAACGTCCTGCTGCTGCGGCAGGATGAGGATGGCGCAGCAGCCCGCAGCGGCCGCCTGCGGCCGGAGCTGACGTGGCGGGCCGCGGCGCTGGACGATGAGCAGGTGTTCCTGCGCCGCCAGCCGGACCAGCCGGACGAGCTGTCAGTGGACATCCTGCTGGACGCCTCCGCGTCCCAGAATCTCCAGCAGGAGAAGCTGGCCACCCAGGCATACCTCATCGCGGAGAGCCTGACGCGATGCCATATCCCCGTGCGGGTCAGCTTTTTCTGCTCCGTCAGCGGCTGCACCGTGCTGCGCATCCTGCGGGACTTCGGGCATCCCGAGGAGAACGACGCCTGCTTCGACTACACCGCCGCCGGATGGAACCGCGACGGACTGGCCCTGCGGGCCATGGGATGGCTCATGCGGCGCAGCACCGTGGAAAACCGGCTGCTTCTGCTGCTGTCCGATGCCAGCCCCAACGATGACCAGCGCATCCCCATGGGCGCCCTGCCGCTGGGCGGGCACAGTTACAGCGGCAAGCGGGGTGTGGAGGACACCGCCGGCGAGGCGGCGGTGCTGCGGCGGCAGGGTATCCGCCCTGTCTGCATCTTCACCGGCTCCGATCAGGAGCTGGACAGTGCCCGCCGGATCTACGGCGCGGCGGTGGAGCGCATTCCCACCGCCGGATGGCTGGCCGACGCTGTCAGCCGCCTGCTGTGCGCCCAGCTGACACGCACGTAAAAACAGGACCTTCGGCACTGCCGGAGGTCCTGTTTTTCGCTCTTTTCAGTTTTCCCAGCGCACCTGCATCTCCGTCACCAGCGGATAGCTCACCGGTGCGTCGCCGTCCAGATCGGCGCGGTGCATGTCCACGGCGGTGATCTGCCCGTTGTCGTAGGTGGTGTAGTAGTACACGCCGCGGTCGGCGTTGCAGCAGCCGGTGTACAGCGTCAGCTCGCAGGCCCCATCGTTCAGGCGGCAGCAGCCCCGCTGCTGCTCCACCGAGCCCAGGATGTGAAACAGCTGGCTCAGGCTCTCCGCCTCACCATCGCCGGACACGGAGTTGGCCCGCACGAAGGCAGCCCGCACAAAACGGGACTGGGAGGACAGATCTCCGGGCAGGCCCATGGCCCCCATGCCGCGGCTGTATGTCTCCAGCGGCAGGTCCGGCGCGAAGCGGTTCACCGGCGGCTCCGGCGACAGCTGTGCGTAGTTGTTCAGGGCGAACAGCTGCATGGGAAACGGCGGGTTGTTGGTCAGCACCCCCGCCGGATCGTCGTAGACACGGACGCCGTCGGCCACCGACTCCACCACGAGGCAGCCGGTCCGGTCCGCCACCATCCAGTGGAGCTGGGCGGCAGGCAGTCCGGCGCAGAAGGGCGTGTCGGTGATGTTCACCCGCTCCAGCAGCTGCCGCGCCTCCGCCAGCGTGGCGCAGCGCCCCAGCAGCCACGGGATCAGCTCGAACTGGGCCACATTCTCCCGCTCCGCCATAGGCGGATGGTACACCGCGTTGCCCACGAAGTTCAGTCCCGCGATGCACAGACCCTTCTCGTTCACCGCATCGTAGTACAGAGGGAAGCCATCCTGCATGTGGGCCATGCCGATCATGGCGTAGTGGGTCTCCAGCGCCGCGCCGTGCCGCAGGGGCAGGGGCCGGTTCCGGGGCATGATGACCACGCTCTCGCCGTAGGAGCGCTCATAGTCCAGGTTCCGCCCGAAGTAAAAATCCTTTGTCTGATATGTCGCCGCCGTACACATAGGCGTGCCTCCTTTGCTTTTTTCACAGTATGCCCCGCAGCGAGGGAAAAACTCGCCGCGGGGCATTTTTTCACATGCGCTTGTCCTTGTCCAGCACAGCCTGCACCGCCCCGTGGACCGCGGGCTCGAAGCCGCCCTGCTGGAGCGCCAACAGACCCTCTACCGTGGTGCCGCCTGGAGACGTGACCTGATCGATCAGCACCCAGGGCTGCTGGCCGGACAGACGTACCATGCGGCCGCTGCCCTCCGCCATGGCCGCGGCGATCTCCACCGCCATGCCCTTGGGCATACCGGCCCGCACCGCCGCCTCCGCAAGTGCGTTGATATAGAGATATGTATAGGCCGGTGCGGCGCCGCCGATGGCGCCCACGATGCCCATAAACTTCTCCGGCACCTCCACCGCCGTGCCGAAGGTACTCAGCAGCCGCGCCGCCAGAGCCTTCTGCTCCTCTGTCACCTGTTCGCCGGCACACCAGCCGGTGACGGACGCGCCCACCACGGCGTTGATGTTGGGCATGGCGCGGACAATGCACCCGTGGCCCAGCCGGGCCGACAGCCATGCCAGTTCCTTTCCCGCCGCCACGGACAGGAACAGCTTCCCCGCCGCCAGCGGCGCGATCTCCTCCAGCACCCCCTCCAATATCTGGGGCTTCACCGCCAGCACCACCATGTCGCTGCGCTCCAGCACCTCCCGGTTGGACGCGCACAGCCGCAGGCCGCAGCTCTCCGCCAGCGCCTTCGCCTTTTCGGGATGGGGGTTGTGGCCGCAGAGGGCCACACCCTCCAGCTGTGCCGCCGCGATGCCCCGCACCATGGCGGAGGCCATGCTGCCAAGGCCGATAAATCCGATGACCATATGCGTTCCCTCCTTACTGCGGCATGACCTGCACGATGCCCCGTGCGCAGTCCACGGACACCTGCACGCCATCGCTGAGACGGCGGGTAGCGTGTACCGCGCCGATGATCACCGGCTTGTGCAGCAGCAGGCCCACCGTGGCCGTGTGGCCCTCGGGGCTGATCTCCTCGCTGATGACGGCCGCCGCCTCCTTCATATAGGGCAGCAGGTCGTTGTTGGTATAGGGCACCACCAGCACGTCACCGGCGCGGAACTTGTGGGGCACCTCCTCCGGTGTGCGGCAGACGCACAGGGGGCCGGACACCGTACCGTCGCCGATGCCGGTGCCGTTGACCAGCGCGCCGCCCACCTGCTCGATACGGATCATATTGGTGGTGCCGGACACGCCCACCGGCACACCGGCGGTGATGACCACCAGATCGCCGTGCTTCACAAGACCGGCCCGCTGCGCCGTCTCCACGGCGGAGTGTACCAGCTCATCGCTGTTCTCGGCCCGCTTCATCATGATGGGCACCAGGCCCCAGTACAACGCCATCTGACGCCGGATCTGGGGGTCCAGCAGCAGGGCCACCACCGTGGCCTCCGGCCGGAAGCGGCTGACCATCTGGGCCGTGATGCCCCCCTGGCTGACGGTGAGGATGGCGTCGGCGCCGATGTCCTCCGCCGTGGTACAGGCGGCATGGGCCGTGGCCGCCGTCACAGACAGGTGGGTATGGGCGGGCAGCACCGCCACGCGGGAACAGTCGATGCTGCTCTCGGTCTTGCAGGCGATGGCGTCCATGGTCTTGACGGCCTCCACCGGATACCTGCCCGCCGCCGTCTCGCCGGAGAGCATGATAGCGCTGGTGCCGTCATAGATGGCGTTGGCCACGTCGGTGATCTCGGCACGGGTGGGACGGGGATTTTCGATCATGGAGTCCAGCATCTGGGTGGCGGTGATGACCGGCTTGCCGCAGGCCACACACTGGGCGATCATGTCCTTCTGGATGGCGGGGATCTCCGTAAAATCGATCTCCACGCCCATGTCGCCGCGGGCCACCATGACGCCGTCCGCCTCCGCCAGGATCTCCCGCAGGTTGCTGACGCCCTCCTGGTTCTCGATCTTGGCGATGATGCGGATGTGAGAGTGTACGCTGTCCAGCACCCGCCGGATCTCGCGGATGTCCGCGGCGCAGCGGACGAAGCTGGCGGCGATGAAGTCGAAGCCCTGCTCCACGCCGAACAGGATGTCGTCCCTGTCCTGCTGGCTCATGTAGGGCATGGACAGCGACACACCGGGCACGTTGACGCCCTTGTGGTTCTTCATGGTGCCGTCGTTCTCCACGCGGCAGCGGATGGTCTTACTGGTGGTCTCCAGCACCGTCAGCCGCACCAGTCCGTCGTCCAGCAGGATGGTGTCGCCTACGGTGACATCCTGGGGCAGCGCGGCGTAGCTGATGGCGCAGCGGGTCTCGTCGCCCTCCACCTCCTCATCGGTGGTCAGGGTGAACTCCTGCCCCGCCGTCAGCTCCACGGAGCCGTTTTTGAAGTTGCGCAGCCGCACCTCCGGCCCCTTGGTGTCCAGCATGGCCGCCACCGGCAGGTCCAGCTCCTCCCGCAGGGCCTTGACGGCGTCCAGCCGCACCTTGTGCTCGGGGTGGGTGCCGTGGGAGAAGTTGAAGCGGGCCACGTTCATACCGGCCAGCATCATCTCCCGCAGTACGCCCTCCCTGTCCGTGGCCGGGCCCAGCGTACATACGATCTTGGTCTTTCTCATGTTTTATGTGCTCCTTTCCAACGCGGGAAAGCGTTTGGTCATGTGATCGTTCCCATTCTCTTTTTTCTGCTGCCTATTTTAACAGTATCTGCCGCTGTGGGCAAGAGGATTCCTGACGGACAAAAGGCGACATTTGTCCACCCCCAGCGTCTGCTCCACCGTCCGGCGGAACATCTCACGGCGGTCATCCGGCACGAAGGCCAGCGCCGTACCGGCGAAGCCGCCGCCGTGTACACGGACGGCACCCTGTCCGCCCAGGGCACGGCGGCACACGGCCAGCGTCACCGCCAGCGCCTGCTGCTGCGGGTCCCCCGATGTCACGTTCTGGAGATACTGCCATGACGACGCGCCGGAGGCGTTGACCAGCGCCAGAAACGCCGGAAAATCCCCTTTTCGCAGTGCCTCCGCCTCTGCGGCGGCGCGGCGGTTTTCGTCAAATACGTGGATGGCACGCAGCGCCGCCCGGTCTCCCGCGGCGGCCCGCACCGCCGGCAGGCGGCGGTAAAATTCCGTCTCGTCTACCTGCCGCAGCACCTCCGCGCCAAAGACGCGGCACACCTGCTCCAGCTCCGCGGGAATGGCGGCGTAGTCCGCCGTCAGGTCCGCATGGTCTGCGCCGCTGTCCACGATGAACAGGCCGTATCCGTTGGCGCCGAGATCGCAGTCGATACGCTCCATCGCCGGATGGACAGGGTCCGCAAAGTCCATATACACCAGCCCGCCCACACTGGAGGCCATCTGGTCCATCAGGCCGCAGGGCTTGCCGAAATAGTCTCTCTCCGCCGTCTGGCCCATGCGGGCGATGTCCTCCGGTGATACGCTCCCGCCGCAGCACAGGCCGCTGAACACCCTGCCCAGCAGCACCTCAAAGGCGGCGGAGCTGGAGAGCCCCGATCCCACCGGTACCTGAGACGTGACGCGCATGTCCAGCCCCGTCAGGGCCGCGCCCCGCCGGATGAACTGGGCCGCCATGCCCCGCACCAGCGCCGCCGTGGTGTTCCGCTCCTCCGGCCGGGGCGTCCAGTCCCCCAGCGCCACCTCCACCGGTGCAAAGCCCTGGGAAAAGACGCGGATCACGCCGTCATGGTTGGGCGTCACCGCCGCCCGCATCTCCAGATCCACGGCGGCGGCCAGCACGCAGCCGTGCTGGTGGTCGGTGTGGTTGCCGCCCAGCTCCACCCGTCCGGGTGCGGAAAAATACTGCTCCATCTCGGTCCCTCCCGTCTCGTTCTCCCTGCATCATAGCCCGCCGTTCCGCCGCTGTCAACCGCTCTTGCATTTCCTACCATATCGGTATATAATAGGGGTATCTTATGACAAGGGGGCGTTCCCATGATCTCCACCAAGGGCCGCTACTCCGTCCGCATCCTGCTGGATCTGGCGGAGCACCACAACGGCGGCTATATTCCCATGAAGGAGGTGGCCGCGCGGCAGGACATCTCCCTGAAATACATTGAGCGCCTGATGCCCGCCCTGAAATCGGCAGGGCTCATCGACAGCGTCCACGGCGCAGGCGGCGGCTACCGCCTGACCCGCCCGCCGGAGGAGTACAGCCTCTGGGAAATTCTGACGCTGGCGGAGGGCGACCTGGCGCCGGTGTCCTGTCTCCAGCGGAACGCCGCACCCTGCCGGCAGGCGGCGGAGTGCCGCACCCTGCCGGTGTGGCGGGGATACTACGACATGACGCGGCAGTACTTCTCCGACATCACGCTGGCGGACCTGATGAACACGCCTCAGGGCGACAACTACGTCATCTGAAAAAACCTCCCACGGCGGGGCCGTGGGAGGTTTTTTTGCGCCGCAAAAGGCAGAGTGCCGAAGCACTCCACCTTTCTATATCGCTGCGTTATCAGTCCGCGAACAGCGGCGTGGACAGGTAGCGGTCGCCGGTATCCGGCAGCAGGGCCACGATGGTCTTGCCCTCGTTCTCGGGGCGCTTGGCCAGCTCGATGGCCGCCCACAGCGCCGCGCCGGAGGAGATACCCACCAGCACGCCCTCGCTGTGACCTACCTCCTTACCCAGCTTGAAGGCATCGTCGTTGTCCACAGGGATGATCTCGTCATACACCTTGGTATCCAGCACGTCGGGCACGAAGCCGGCGCCGATGCCCTGGATCTTGTGGGAACCGGCCACGCCGGTGGACAGCACGGCGGAGGACTTGGGCTCCACCGCCACCACCTTTACGGCGGGGTTCCGGGACTTCAGGTACTGGCCCACGCCGGTGACGGTGCCGCCGGTGCCGACGCCGGCCACGAAGCAGTCCACCTTGCCGTCGGTATCGGCCCAGATCTCGGGGCCGGTGGTCTCAAAGTGGGCCTTGGGGTTGGCGGGGTTCACGAACTGGCCGGGCACAAAGCTGTTGGGGATCTCCTTGGCCAGCTCGTCGGCCTTGGCGATGGCGCCCTTCATGCCCTTGGCGCCCTCGGTCAGCACCAGCTCCGCGCCGTAGGCCTTCATCAGCTGGCGGCGCTCCACGCTCATGGTCTCCGGCATCACGATGATGATCCGGTAGCCCCGGGCGGCAGCCACAGAGGCCAGGCCGATGCCGGTGTTGCCGGAGGTAGGCTCAATAATGACGCTGCCCTCCTTCAGCAGGCCCTTGGCCTCGGCGTCGTCGATCATGGCCTTGGCGATACGGTCCTTGACGCTGCCGGCGGGGTTAAAGTACTCCAGCTTGGCCAGCACCTTGGCCTTCAGGCCGAACTTTTTCTCAATATGGGTCAGCTCCAGCAGGGGGGTCTTGCCGATCAGCTGGTCAGCGGAAGTGTAAATGTTAGACATAACGATTCTCCTTTTCGATATCACATATGTTGTTTATTCAGATGGTCTGCGGTGCGCTCCGGCGCGGAAAACAGCTGCCGCCGCAACATCGGAGATACGTATGCCCTTTCCGGCGTCTCATGGCCCGCCCTCCCTTTTCTTTCGTAATTACTACCTATCCGGTAGGTTGGTTACGTTATACCACGCCTGCCGGTATTTGTCAACAGGGAATTTGTATTCCGCGGAAAATCTTTTCACCCGCCGCGGCGCAGGGCATAGAATGAGAACGGAGAGGCTCTCTCCGTATTTTTTGTGACAGGAGGTCACAGGTTTTATGAGCATACATCTCCGTCATGCTGCCGCCTGCTATCAGGCCCCCGACGGGGAGGTGGAGGCGGTACGCGACGTATCCTTTGACGTGGCGCAGGGGGAGTTCGTCAGTCTGGTGGGGCCCTCCGGCTGCGGCAAGTCCACGCTGCTGAGCGCCATCGCCGGGCTGGAGCCTCTGACCGGCGGTACCGTCAACGTGGCGGGTCAGCCGGTGACGGGCCCCTCCCGCCGCGTGGGGTTCATGCCCCAGCGGGATCAGCTGTTTGAGTGGAAGAGCATCTGGGACAACGTAACGCTGGGTCTGGCGGTGCAGCGCGAGAGAGGGAGCGCCGCCTATGACCACGTGCGGGAGCTGCTGGACCGCTACGAGCTGTCGGGCTTTGCGGGAAAGCGGCCCTGCCAGCTGTCCGGCGGCATGCGGCAGCGCTGTGCGCTGATCCGGACACTGGCCTCAGATCCGGAGATCCTGCTGCTGGATGAGCCGTTTTCCGCGCTGGACTATCAGACGCGCCTTGCGGTATCGGCGGACATCTGGCGTATCATCCGCCAGGAGGGCAAGACGGCTCTGCTGGTGACTCACGACATCGCGGAGGCGGTGAGCATGTCCGACCGCGTGGTGGTGCTGTCCGCCCGCCCCGCCGTGGTGAAAACCGTTCTGGACATGGGCGCGCTGCGTGGCCTGCCGCCGCTGGAGCGGCGAAGCACAGCGGAGTTCCACCGCTATTTCGACTTGATATGGAAGGAGCTGGACGTTCATGGCTGACGCTTCCCTGTCGCCCCGCCGTCTGGCCTATCTGGCCGGTGTACGGCGGCAGAAGCGGCGGGTCCGCATCTGGCAGCTCGCGCTGCTCATCGGCCTGTTCGGCTTTTGGGAGCTGAGCTGCCGCACCGGCCTGTCCGATGGCTTTCTGGTCAGCTGCCCCAGCCGCATGGCCGCCACATTCTGGTCGCTGTGCCGCTCCGGCCAGCTGCTGCACCACATCGGCGTATCGTGTCTGGAGACGGTGCTGGGCTTCACCGCCGGCACCCTGCTGGGCACGGCGGCAGCCATCCTCATGTGGTGGTCGGACACGGCGGCCCGCATTTTAGACCCGTATCTGGTAGTGCTGAACGCCCTGCCCAAGACGGCACTGGGCCCCATCTTCATCGTCTGGATGGGCGCCGGGGCGGGGGCCATCGTCACCATGACGCTGGCCATCTCGCTGATCGTGACGATTCTGAACATGTATACCGGCTTTCGGGCCACCGATCCGGAAAAGGTGCGCCTGATGCGCACGCTGGGAGCCACACGGCGTCAGATCCTGTGGATGCTGGTGTTTCCCGCCAACTGCCCCACCCTGTTTTCCACGCTGAAGGTCAACGTGGGCCTGTCGTGGGTGGGCGTCATCATGGGTGAGTTTCTGGTCTCGCGGGCCGGTCTGGGCTATCTCATCGTCTACGGCTCTCAGGTATTCAACATGGATCTGGTGATGACCAGCGTGCTGATCCTGGCGGCTGCGGCGGTGCTGATGTACCTGCTGGTGCTGCGTGCGGAAAATATCCTGAATCACTATTGGGGGGTACGATCATGAAGAAACTGTTGACATTTTTCTGCGTCGCCGCCCTGCTGCTTCCGGTGCTGCTCACCGGCTGCGGCAGCGGCGGCGCCACCACGGTGCGGCTCAACGAGGTGACACACTCCGTGTTCTACGCGCCGCAGTACGTGGCCATGAGCCTGGGCTTCTTCGCCGACGAGGGGCTGAACGTGGAACTGACCAACGGCGGCGGGGCGGATAAGGTCATGACCGCCGTGGTGTCCGGCAGCGCCGACATCGGTCTGGCGGGGCCGGAGAGCTGCATCTATATCTACAATCAGGGCAAGGACGACCACCCCGTGATCTTTGCCCAGCTCACCAAGCGGGACGGCTCGTTCCTGGTGGGCCGCACCGGCGGCAGCTTCTCCTGGGAGGACCTGCGGGGCGCCACGGTCATCGGCGGCCGCAAGGGCGGTGTGCCGGAGATGACGCTGGAGTACGTCATGAAGCAGAACGGCGTGGTGCCGCAGGTGGACGCGGTGGTGGACACCTCCGTGCAGTTCAACATGATGGCCGGCGCCTTCACCGGTGGTCAGGGGGACTATGTGACGCTGTTTGAGCCCACCGCCACCGAGGTGGAGCGGGCCGGTCACGGCTACGTCCTGTGCTCCATTGGCGAAGCCTCCGGCGAGATCCCCTACACTGCCTATTTCGCCAGCCAGAGTTATATGGCCGCGCATCCCGACGTGGTGCAGGGCTTTACCAACGCCATTGCCCGGGCCCAGCGCTGGATCGCGGAGCACACGGACCGCGAGGTGGCGGAGGCCATCTGCGATCAGTTCCCCGACACCAGCCTTGACGTGCTGGAGGCCGTCACGGCCCGCCACCGGCAGATCGACGCCTGGAACGAGGTACCCCGCATGGAGCAGTCCGCACTGGAGCGTCTGGAGACGGTGATGACTGAGGCCGGTGAGCTGCAGAAGGAGGACTGGGTGGACTTCACCCAGCTGGTAGACAACAGCTACGCGGACAAAGCCGCCGCACAGCTGGGATAATCCGTCTGCGTCAGGCGTAACGTGTCACGGAAAAAAAGGGAGAACGCTCCGCGTTCTCCCTCTTTTTTATTTACGCATCGTCCGCCTCCTTCGCAGGCCGCGCGCTCTCCCCGCTGCTGGCCACGTACAGGTCCTCGCACCTCTGCTGGGCCGCTGTCAGTGTCTCGATGGCCCGCTCCATGGCATCCATGGCCGCCAGATACATCGCCTTGCAGTCCGCCATTTTCCTCCTCCCTTTCTTATTTAATATCTTTTTGATATCATTTTGAATTCTTATTATACAGCATCGGAATGATATCATCAAGCCATCAAATTGAAGTGGGTGATGTCATGGCAAACTACTATACGCCGTTTTCGCTGCGGGTCTCCGAGGAGCTGCTGGACAAGGTGAAGCAGCTTGCGGCCGCGCACAAGCGCTCCGCCAACAAGGAGATAGAGTTCGCGCTGGAGCAATACGTGGCCGCCTACGAACAGGAGCACGGGAGCATCCGCCTGCCGCCGCAGGCGTAACACATCATGAAAAAAGAGGGAGAACGCGGAGCGTTCTCCCTCTTTTTTCAGCTCAGTGCGCTGATGATGCTCTGGTACTTGTTGATGTCCGAGCCGCCGTTCCACGTCATAAAGCCGCCGCTGCAGCCGGTGTCCCGCAGAGCTCGGACCTCCGCCGCCACCTCCTCCGCGCCGTAGGTGTTGTACGGCTCGCGGATGGCGTTGTAGGCCTGTATCCATGTGCGCACCGCCGCCGGAGAGGCTGTCTCCGCCTGCCGCGCCGCCGCGGCCGCGCCGAACATGTGTACCGTGTCGTAGGGGTGCTCCCAGGGCTTGTAGTCCCCCTGGGCGCTGTAATGGTCGGGATAGGGCATGCCGGAGATGGCGTCCACCGCCGCGCTGATGGCCGGCCAGTACTGGCCGCAGGCGGTGACGTAGGGATTGGCGCACTCGCCGAACACGTCGCCGGACAGATAGTACCCCGCGCTGTGGAGCCGCTCCGCCGCGTACAGCAGGAACCTCTGCACCGCCTGGGCCTTGCTCTCGCCGTAGGCGTTGCGGTAGTCGATGGTCCCCGCCTTCTCGTAGCTATACGCCCCATCGGGGAAGCGGATATAGTCGAACTGGATCTCGTTGAAGCCCAGAGCCGCCGCCTCCAGCGCCAGATCCACCTTGTACTGCCACACCGTCCGGTCGTAGGCGCTGGGCCAGTACATGGAGCTGATCTTCAGAGGCGTACCCTCCAGATCGCAGATGACCTGCTCCGGATGGTCCGCCGCCAGATGGGCGTCGTTGAACACGGTAATGCGTCCGATGAGGTAGTATCCCGCAGCCTTCAGCTTCTGAATGTTGGTCTGGAAGTTTTCTCTGGTGTCCATGGCCGCCGCGTAGGCGGACGGGCTGTACTGCTGCATCACCGGTGAGGCGTAGGACACGGCGGTACCGTCTACGATGTCCACCACGAAGGCGTTGACGCCGCTGCCCTCCGCCACGCGCAGGTAGCTGTCGGCGTACTGGACGGCGGAGCCGTTGAGGTACAGGGCCCGCACCTCATCGGGCATGACGTTGCCCTCGATGGCCCCCTTCTCCACAGGGTAGTAGTCCAGCCCCGCTGCATCGCCGCCGCCCCAGCTGTCGCCGCGGGAGGCGTGGAGCTGATACAGCTCCGCATCGTACTGGGCCAGAGCCTCGTCCTCTGTCATGCGGACGTTGGCAGCGGCGATATAGCCCTCGCCCCGCTGGCAGGACACCTGCCAGCGCAGCACCTCGCCGTTTTCGTCCAGCCCGTCGAAGCCGGTGACGGCGAGGGCCATGCCCTTTTCCACGGCGCAGCCCGGGACAGCCCCGGTCTCATCCAGCAGGCTCATGCCCCGCAGGGCGTACACCGTCTCCACCTGTACCGTCCGACTGAGATCATCGGCCAGATGGGACGCGTCCAGCAGGACGTACCCCTCGCCGTTGACCACGCGGACGCGGCCGTCCTCACGGGGCGTCTCCACGTCTGCGGCCACGTAGGCCACCTGACTGCCCCGCACCAGTACGCCCAGCTCCGCGCCGCTGTCGGCGTCGTACACCGGCGCGGACGCCGTCTCCGACGCCACGTAGCCGATGGCCGTCTCCGGCGCCTTCGGCGGCTGCAGCTGCCGGCAGATATACACGCCCAGAACGGCCACCGCCGCCAGCGCCAGCAGGATAAAGAGGATCCCCGCGGTGCGGCCGGAACTGCCGGTTTTCTCTTTTGTTGACATAGGCAAATTCTCCTTGTGCTCGTTGGTGTTACAGCGGACATTATACGATATTCTCCGCCATATTTCCACCCTGTTCTTCCTGCTGCGGCAAAATTTCCCCTCTTTTTCCGGTTTTCCCCGCATTTCCGGTAGACAACAGCGGGAACGAATGGTATACTGTCAGTGATTATTATGTAAATCAGCGGCGTTCTCCGCCGCTTTGACGACTACTGAAAAGGCAGGGTGTATGCGATGAAAAGGATGAAGCGGAGCACCGCCATGGTGCTGGCCGCCGCCGTGGTGCTGAGCCTGCTGGCCACGGCGCTGCTGGCCGCCAGCAAGAACTGGCAGGACGCGGGACTGGGCGACCTGAGCCAGTACTACGAGACGGGCAACAGCGCCGACCCCGGCTACGTCTCCACCGTCCGCGGCGACAGCGGCGGCACGTCCTACGGCATCTATATGTTCGCCAGCAACGCCGGCACGCCCCTGAGCTTCGTCCAGTGGCTGCAGGAGTTCAAGTCCGGCTCCATCTACCGCGACATGGGCGACACGCTGTATAACGCCTACGCCTACGACCGCAACGGCAAGTACTCCCCCGGCTACGGCAGCAATTTCAACGCCACCTGGCGCAGCGTGGCTGACGACTACCCCGACGAGTTCATGCAGTCCCAGAAGGACTATTGGGAAACCCACGCCTATGCGGACCTGCTGAAGAACATCAAGTCCGCCGTCCCCTCCTTCGATCTGGATGACTACTCCGTGGCTCTGCGCAATGTGTTCTGGAGCCGCAGCGTCCACCACGGCGCAGGTGTGATCCGCGGCGCCAGCAGCAGCGATGGGCGCAGCGGCGCCACCGGCGTCATCCTCCGTGCCTTCGACTCTCTGGGCGGCTTCAAGAACCAGAGCGAGGCCCAGCTGATCCAGGCCATCTACGCCGAGTGCAGCCGTCTGGACAAGACCCCCGAGCCCAAGCGCATGACCGGCGACACCGCCAGCAAATACGGCGTATCCGGCCAATCCATGGCTTATTTCAGCGCCAACTCCGGCGACGTGCAGCTCAGCGTGTACAGCCGCCTGCACGTCAATGAGCCGGCGGACGCGCTGGTAATGCTCTACGCCAACTCCGACGCCCCGCTGGCCGACGGTGCCTACCGCCTGTCGCCCCGCGGCACTACGGACCGCGGCATGGCCGCCGACCTGTCGGGTCTTACCAATATCTCCTCTGCCGCCTCCGTGCAGCTGACGTACTTCGCCAGCGGCTACTACACCCTGACGGTGGGCGATAAGCGCCTCAGCGATAACGGCGGCAAGGTCACGCTGGCCTCCGCCACTGCCGGCAACGAGCAGCTGTGGGCCCTCACCGGCGACAGCCCCTACTATCTCCAGAACCGCGCCACCGGCCGCTATCTGGCGCTCGCGGACAACAGCGTGTCCACTGTGAAGGACACCGCCGGCGCCACCAAGCTCCAGCTCACCGCCGATGGCAGTGTCTGGGGCGCCGAGGGTCTGTTCTACCCCGGCAGCGAGGGCAATGAAACCCAACTGCTGGCCAATAAATCCTCTTACCCCGTCCGCGGCGTCATCACCAGCAGCCTGCCCATCACCAGCGTCACCGTGAAGGCGGTGTCCTCCAGCGGCAGCACCGGCTTTACCGCCACCAGCAGCATCAAGGGCACCGTCTACTCCTACGACCTGTGGAAGCTGGACAGCGCCTGCGCCTTCAGCCGCCTCAGCGTCGGCGAGTACACCCTGACCATCACCGCGACAAACAGCGCAGGCACCGTGACTCTGGCGGAGTCCCAGTTCAAGGTCAACGCCAACAGTTCCTTCAGCCCCGGCGACCTCTCCGACGAGGAGTACGCCGTGTCCTTCCAGATAGGCGACGTGGTGGTCGAAAGCCGCATGTACCGCCTTACCGACACCTATGGCGAGCTGCCCACGGTGGACGAGGCCGGCTTCCAGGGCTGGTACCGCGAGGACGGCACGGAGATCTCCCCCAACTCGCCGGTGGCCGCCTCTAACCACACGCTTTACGCCCGCTTCGGCGACCTCTACACCGTCACCTTCCAGGTGGACGGCGAGACGGTCCGCACCTTCAAGCTGGCCCAGGGCGATCTCATCACCGCCCCTGCCAACCCCGTGAAGGCGGCGGACAGCAAGTACACGTACAGCTTCAAGAACTGGGTGGATCAGAACGGCGACGTTTTTGCCGCCAAGGCCACCTACATGGGCACCAAGGACATCACCTACACCGCCCAGTTCACCAAGACCGCCAAATCCGACCACGGCAGCGGCGATCCCACGGAGCCCTCCGGCGCGTTCCTCACCGGTATCGCGCCCCAGACCTCCGTCAAGACGCTGAACGACTCCGGCTACACCGTGTATGACGGCAAGAAGGAGATCACCTCCGGCTACGTGGGCACGGGCATGACCGCCGTCGACGGCAGCTCCAGCCTGACCATCGTCGTCACCGGCGATGTCACCGGCGACGGCCGCATCACCATCACCGATGTGGTCAAGCTCCAGAACTACGCCGCCGGCGCAGGCGACCTGAACGAGGCCGCTCTGAAGGCCGCCGACATCAACGGCGACGGCCGTGTCACCATCACCGATGTGGTCCAGGCGGCCCAGGTCACCGTGGGCCAGCGCACCATCTGAGCAGGAGGTACTCCATGAAAAACAAACTGCTTCGCACCGCCCTTTCCCTGGTCACAGCGTGCCTGCTGGTACTGGCCATCCTGCCCCAGCGGGCGGAGGCCGCCGGCGCGTCCCTCTCCGGCAGCAGCAGCGTCCAGGCCGGCAATTCCGTGACGCTGACCCTGTCCGTGGACAGTAAGATCCTCGGCCTGACGGCGGACCTGAACTGCGGCGACGGCCTGACCTTCACCAACTACTCCTGCTCCGTCAGCGGCTGGAGCATCCTGGTGAACCAGAACCATTTCAGCGTCTATGGCACCAACAGCGCCAGCGGCGGCATCATCACCGTGACGCTGAAGGTATCCTCCAGCGTTCAGGGCGGCGCGGCCCTCAGCGCCAGCTTCAGCAACATCGTAGCCTCCGACGGCGAGACCGACATCGACGTGGGCACCGCCAGCTGGACCGGCAGCGTGGCCGCCGCGCCCAGCGGCGACTGTACCCTGTCCGCCATCATGTGCGGCAACGCCACCCTGTCCCCCGCCTTCTCCTCCGGCACCACGTACTACACCGCCAAGGTCCCTTATAGCGTGTCCAAGCTGAGTCTGGATTATAACCGCAACGACAAGGGCCAGACCGTCAACATCAGCGGCAATGACCTGGCCGTAGGCGTCAATACCGTCACCCTGAAGGTCACGGCGGCCAACGGCACCACCAAGTCCTACGTCATTGAGGTCACCCGCGAGCAGGACCCCAACTACAAGGCCTCCACCGATGCCGCTTTGTCGGCGCTGGGCATTGAGGGTGCGACCCTCAGTCCCGCCTTCAGCAGCACCGTCCACGACTATGTGGCCTATGTGCCCTTTGAGACAAAAACGGTGAAGGTCAACGCCTCCGCCAACGACAGCAAGTCCAGCGGCATCACCGGCACCGGCGACATCACGCTGGACAAGGAGGGCGACAACCCCATCTCCGTGGTATGCACCGCCGAGGACAAGACCACCAAACTGGAGTACACCGTCCATGTGGTCCGTATGCCGGAGTACACCGGCACCCTGCCCGTGATCTCCGCGGCGGAGCCGGAACCGGAGCCTGAACCGGAGCCCGAACCCGAACCGGAGACTCCCATGCTCCAGATCCCCGTGAGCATCAAGCTGCCCCTGCTGGGTGAGGTCCGCACCGTGGTCGCCCTGATCGGCGGCGTGGTGCTGGTGGCCGCCCTGCTGTTCCTGCTTGGCCTGTTCATCGGTCGCGGCACCGGCGGCGGTCCCGATGATGACGGCAGCGGCCCCGATGACCGCGATGACCGCCCCGACCGCGGCGGCAGAGACCACCGCGAGGAGCGCGAGGAGCGCCGCGAGCGCCGTCACCCTGCGCCGGAGCGTTCCCGCCCCGCGCCCCGCATCGTGCCCCGTCAGGCGGAGCCGGTACAGCAGCCCGCTCCCAAGGCCCGTGACTGGAAGGACTTCGACATCCCGCTGGACGATGAGCCCACTGTCAGACCCGCGCCTCAGCCCGCCGCTCCCGACAAGGACCTGCTGGCGGACACGGTGGATCAGGTACTGGCGGATGAGCCCACTCCCAAGGATGAGGAGGATGTGCGCACCATGTCTCTGGAGGACCTGCTGAAGGATATTCGCAGCATGTAACAAAAAAGAGTACGGACGCTTTCGCGTCCGTACTCTTTTTTCTCACAGCGCCCCCTTGGGGCAGCTCTTCACGCATTCCATGCACAGAATGCACTCCGTGCCGTTGACCCGCCGGCGGGAGTTGTCCGTCATGTCCACCTCCATGGGGCACACCCTTCTGCACCGCCCGCAGGACACGCATTTGCTCTTGTCGCAGGTGATACGGACCAGGGAAAAATAGCTCATGGGCTTTAAGAACACCGTCACAGGGCACAGGTACTTGCAGAAGGCGCGGTTGTCCCGAAACGCAAAGGCCAGCAGGATACCTGCCCCGTAGTACAGTGCGTTGCCGATGACAAAGGCCCAGAACATGATGCGCTCCAGATGCCCCACATTGGCCAGAAACAGCGTCGCCACAAAGGCCAGCGACAGTGTGAACGTCACGTACCGCAACCAGCCGATGGGCTTCCGCGGCGTCTGCGGCACCTTGTAGGGCAGGAAGTCCAGCACCATGGCCGTCCAGCAGGCGTACCCGCACCAGCCTCGCCCGAACAGCAGCGGCCCGAAGATCTTGGCCACGGCGTAGTGGATGGTGGCCGCCTCGAACACGCCGGTGAACAGGTAGTACCAGAATCCCTCGATCTGCATATTCTCCCCGCAGATCAGGCCCAGATACACCAGCATGTACGATCCCACCAGCAGCTGCGTCACCCGTCGGGCGTGCTTGTATTTTCCCACGAACAGCGCCGTCCCCAGGGCGATAGAGCCGCCGATATAGCTAAAATTAAAGAGGTAGAACAGGTTGTCCTTGGTGAGCCACAGCACCACGGCCACCGTCTCGAACACCGCCAGCAGCGCCAGCGAGGGCAGATACTTCTTCATACCCTTACTGCCCTCTGCGGAGCAGGGAGGCCGCCTCGCGGGCCGCCGAAGCCGCGTCCTCGGTGTAGGCATCTGCGCCGATCTCGTCGCAGAAGCTCTGGCTGATAGGCGCGCCGCCCACCAGGATCTTCACCCTGCCGCGGATGCCCATCTCCTCCGCCAAACGCACCACGTCCCGCATCTCCTGCATGGTGGTGGTCAGCAGGGAGGAACAGGCGATGATGCCGCAGTTCTGGTGCAGCGCGGCCTCCACGAATTTCTCCGGCGCCACGTCCACGCCCAGGTCCACCACCTCAATGCCGCTGCCCTCCATCATGATCTTCACCAGATTCTTGCCGATGTCGTGCATATCGCCCCGCACCGTACCGATGCAGGCGCGGCCCAGCTTCTCCGTGCCGCTGTCGGCCATGCAGGGCCGCAGCAGCTCCAGAGCTGCCTGCATACACCGCGCCGCCATCAGCATCTCCGGCACGAAGGCGATACCGGCGGAAAAGTCCACGCCCAGCCGGTCCATGCCCCGCATCAGCCCGCCGGACAGGATGTCCGCCGCCGCAATGCCCTGATCCAGCGCCTCCCGGCACAGGGCCAGCACCTTTTTCTGCTGTCCCCGCTGCAAGGCCGCCGCCACGCGGTCCAGCGCGTTGTCGCCGCTCTCCGCAGTCCGGACGGCATCGCCGCTCTCCTTCTGCGCCAGCACCCGCCGCGGCACCGGCGGCAGATCGAACTTCGGCAGGTGTACCTGCCGGTTATACCCGTCGATGGCCTCGTCGATATACCGGTCCACGTGGGGATACACCGTCCCCGCCAGTCCGTAGGTGATGGATGGGATGAAGTGCCCCAGCGGCCCGCAGGCCGCCAGCACGTTCTTTGCGTAGTCCCGTATCTCCTCCGGCGACGCGTCGGCGCGGTCGATGGCGGCGCCCATGCCGCCCATCAGCACCAGTCTCCCCCTCAGCTGCCGCTGTAAGGCGGGGATATCGTTCTCCGGCAGCACGCCCTGCCACACCTGGATGCCGAGCTCCGCCATGTCCTCCACAATAGGCGCCAGATAGGAATCGGCGTGGTGGACGGCGATGCAGCCCCGGGACCGGATGTACCCATAGAACCGGCGGTACGGCTCCTTGAAAAACTCCCGCCACATCTCCGGCTGCATGAACAGGGCGTTCTTGGTGCCCCAGTCGTCGTGGGAGAAGATGACGTCCGGCTGCAGGTTGTCGATGAGCAGCTTCACATAACCCAGCCGGTACTCCGTGATGTACTCAATGAGCTCGTGCATCTCCTGCGGGTGCTCGTACAGCGCCGTCAGCGTGTCCTCAAAGCCCATCAGGAAATGGCACTGTTCAAAAATACCGGTGCCCATGAACCCTGCCAGCAGCTTCTCCTGCCCGCATGCCTCCCGCGCCTGCTGCCGGACGGCCTCCCAGCCCTCCGTGCAGTTGGCCGCCAGATCCGGCGCATGCACCGTCTCCCGCCACCGCGTCACGTCGGGACACACCGCAAGGCCGTCGTGGGTGACGGGCATGGGCCCCGGCGCGTCCTCCGGAAAGCTGATGGTGGTGCCCCACCGGTCCACACTGACGGTCCCCCGCTTCCGGTTGCCCCGCAGGTAGGTGTTGATGGGATCGCCCAGGCACATGTGCAGCGCCTCGTACTGCCGCAGCAGCCGGTCCGGCTGTCCGTCCGGCTTCAGAAGCTCCAGAAAGATCTCTTTCGCTGTCATCATCGCGCTCACCTCACAAAGACTCTTGACAAAGCAGCCCCGCACTGCTTAAAGTAGTGGTATCATTATAGAAATCTGGTTCCCCCCTGTCAAGTACGGCGCGGCCCTTTCATCCCATCACGGAGGTATTCACATATGGAACTGCATTTTCCCCTTATTCTGGACGGTGCCACCGGTACGGAGCTGCAAAAGCGCGGCTACACCGGCGATGTCAGCGCGGAGCAGTGGGTGCTGGCCCATCCGGACAGCATCCTGTCCATCCAGCGCGATTACGTGGCCGCCGGCAGCCAGGTGCTCTACACCCCCACCTTCGGCGGCAATGCCGTGAAGCTGGCGGAGCACGGCGTAACGGAGGACACCGCCGCCTATAACCGCCGTCTGGCGGACCTGTCCCGTCAGGCCGCGGACGGCAAGGCCCTGCTGGCCGGCGACCTGTCTCCCACCGGCCTGTTTCTGGCCCCTCTGGGCAGCGCCTCCTTCGACCAGCTGGTGGACGCCTACGCCCAACAGGCAGCCGGACTGGAAGCCGCCGGTGTGGACCTGTACGTCATTGAGACCATGATGACCCTGTCCGACGCCCGTGCCGCCGTGCTGGCCGTGCGCAGCGTCTCCGCCAAGCCCATCTTCGTCACCTTTACCTGCGACCAGAATGGCCGCAGCATCTCCGGCACCGACATCACCGCCGCCCTGCTGGTATTGCAGGGCATGGGCATCGATGCCTTCGGTCTCAACTGCTCGGCGGGGCCGGACCAGATGCTGCCCCAGCTCCGCCGCCTGCGGGAGTACGCCCGCATCCCCCTGATCGCCAAGCCCAACGCCGGCATGCCCACCATCGCGGACGGCAAGGCGGTGTACGACTGCACGCCGGAGCAGTTCACCGCGCTGGTGCCGGACATGCTGGCCTCCGGCGTCATGATCTTCGGCGGCTGCTGCGGCACCACGCCGGAGCATATTGCCGCCCTGCGCGGTGCGCTGGACGGCGCGGCCATCACGCCTCCCGCCCCGCTGCACACAGATCTGCTGCCCGCCGCCACGGAGAAGCTCCCCGCCCTGCTGCCCGCCGACGCTGCCCACGGGCCGGTACTGGACGTGACCCCCGGTCTGGAGGATGCCCTGTCCGACGCGCTGGAGCGGGACGACCCCATGGTGGCCCTCCGCGTTGCTTCCATGGCGGACGTAAACGCGCTGGCGGCCTGCCAGTACCTGCTGACAAAGCCCCTGTGTCTGGTCTGTGACGATGCCGTCGTGCTGGAGCAGGCCCTGCGGGTCTATCAGGGCCGCGCCCTGTACGAGGGCGGCCTGCCGGAGTCCGTTCTCCGGCCCCTGTCCGACAAATACGGCCTGCTGTTCTGAACCGCATAAAAAGAGGGGCGCTTCCCCAAGGGAAGCGCCCCTCCTTTTCTCATTTTTCGGCCTTCATGCGGAAGGTATAAATGCCATCGGCGCACACGGTGCCGCCGTCGTCCTCCACCCACGCCCGCATCACCACGATGCTGTGACCCATCCGCACCGCCTCCGCGTGGGAGGTCAGCGTACCGCCTACCGCGCCCGCCGCCAGAAACCGCACGTCGCAGGTGACGGTGCGGCACAGCGCGCCGCGGCTGCACGCCGCCGTCCCCGCCACCTGATCCATCATGGTGCAGTACACGCCGCCGTGTACGATACCCATGGGGTTGCCGTGCCGCACCTCGGTGTGCAGCTCCCCGCGGGCCCAGCCCTCGCCCATGGCCACGATGCGCATGCCGTTCTCCACGCCGAAGGTGTCCCTCTGGTTGGCCCGCTTCATCACGGCCGCATACAAGATCTCCTTTTCCTGCTCTGTCATTTGCTCCTTATCCTTCCGCTATCAGCGTCATCTCGCCCAGCACCACATACCGGTAGTTGTCCGCCTCGTAGGAGCAGGTACACAGCCCCACGATGCGTCCCGTGGGGATGCCCCGTCCCGCGTAGAACGTGGACTGGCTAATGAACCGCTCCAGATCCACAGTCTGGAACGATGTGTTGAATACCTCGTGCTCTCCGGGCACAATGAGGCCCGCGAACAGATCCACCCGATACGTCCCCGCGTTGGTGTAGACGTAGAGACACGGGTGCGCGTCGTAATACCATTGCTCCTTGTAGCCGTCGATGGACGCGAACATGGTGCGGTCCTTCATGTGGTGGCCGTACAGCATATTGCACTGTGCGCTGAAATCCCGCGGCGCCCGGGCGTCCAGAAAGATGGTGCCGTACTCGCTGTAATTGCCGTCCAGATCGTGATGCAGGTAGTATTCGTTGTTGCCATCGTAGGCGATCGGATAGCTGATGGGCGTTCCCGGACAGTACACATAGCCGATGATGTCGGGATAGCGGGCCTGCCACCAGCTCAGGTCGATGTCCGCCGGCGGGCCGCTGTGCAGCGCCTTTTCCACCGTCTCGTCCACACTGTCCCGCAGCTGCTGCACCGCCGCATCCAGCGGCTCTGCGGCGGACAGCGCCGCCTCCATCGCCGTACCGGCCCGCACCGCGGCTGACGCCAGCACCGGTACGGCATCCTCCCCGGCCGCGGGCGCCGCCGCCCCCGCCAACTGCACCGCCAGCCATGACGGCACGCCTACCACGGCCAGTGCCAGCAAGAATGCCGCCCATCGTCTCCTCATACTCCACGCGCCCCCACACAAAAATATGCTTCATTATACGCGGCACGGCGGCGCACCGTCAAGCACCGCGCGGAAAAATCTCCATTTTCCCGCCCTATGCCGCCGCGTCCTCGCCGCAGAAAGCCGCCGCATCCCCGCACGGCCACCGCCGCCCGCCCTCAACCGCCGCTCGCCGCGCTCCCAACACAAACGCTCCCGTTTCCCCGTAAAAGCTCCCCTCGTCTCCGCAGCAAAAAAGGACTTCCCCGTAAAAGCTCCCCTCGTCTCCGCAGCAAAAAAGGACCGCCGCGCATAAGCGCGGCGGTCCTTTTTTATCGCATGTCCGTGAAGGGGTACGACTTATTTGTCGTACATCTCCACCAGCTTCTGCAGGTGCTCGAAGCGGGCCTTGGCCTCGTCCTCGTTGCGCTGGAACAGCACGTCCGCGCGCTCGGGGAACTCGCGGGTCAGACGGGAGTAGCGGGCCTCGTTCATCAGGAACTCCTGATAGCCGCCGGCGGGAGCCTTGGAATCCAGCGTGAACTTCTTCTCGCCCTCGGGGTTGTAGCGGAACAGGTTCCAATAGCCGCACTCCACAGCCTTCTTCATTTCCTTCTGGCAGTTCATCATGCCGCCCTTGATGCTGTGCATCTCGCAGGGGCTGTAACCGATGATCAGGGACGGGCCGTGATAGGCCTCGGCCTCGGTGATGGCCTTGATGGTCTGCGCGGGGTTGGCGCCCATGGCCACCTGTGCCACGTACACATAGCCGTACTGCATGGCGATCTCAGACAGGCTCTTCTTCTTGATCTCCTTACCGGCTGCGGCGAACTGCGCCACCTGACCGATGTTGGAGGCCTTGGATGCCTGTCCGCCGGTGTTGGAGTACACCTCGGTGTCGAACACGAAGATGTTCACGTCCTGCTTGGAGGCGATGACGTGGTCCAGACCGCCGTAGCCGATGTCGTAGGCCCAGCCGTCGCCGCCGAAGATCCACATGGACTTCTTGGCCAGATATTCCTTCTTGCTGAGGATATCAACCGCCAGTGTGCAGGCAGCGCAGTCGCAGAACAGAGCGCCCTTGTCCTTCAGCTCAGCGGCGTGCGCAGCGAACTGAGGCACAGCGGCCAGCTCTTCCACGGTGCAGATGCTCTCCTCCAGAGCCTTGACATAGGCCTTGGCGGGCTCAGCGTTGGCGGTACCGTCGTCCATGGTGTCCAGCCACGCCTGAGCGGCGGCCTTCAGCTCCGGACGGGCCCACTCCACAGCGATGAGCTCGCGGGTCTTGTCGGCCAGATCCTGACGGATCTTGTTCTGGCCCACGAACATACCCAGACCGTGCTCCGCGTTATCCTCGAACAGGGAGTTGCACCATGCGGGGCCATGGCCCTCCTTGTTGGTGCAGTAGGGAGAGGTAGCCGCGGGACCGCCCCAGATGGAGGAGCAGCCGGTGGCGTTGGAAACGTACATATGGTCGCCGAACAGCTGGGTGACGAGACGGGCATAGCTGGTCTCGGCGCAGCCGGCGCAGGAGCCGGAGAACTCCAGCATGGGCTGCTTGAACTGGCTGCCCTTGACGGTGTTGTCCTGCATATCCTTCTTCTCGGACACCTCGGCCACGCAGTAGTCGAACACATCCTGCTGCGCAAGCTCGCCCTCCTGAGCCACCATGGTCAGCGCGTTGACGGGGCATGCGCCCACGCAGACGCCGCAGCCCATGCAGTCCAGCGGGCTGATGGCCATGGTGAACTGATAGGTGCCCTTGCCCTTACCGGCCTTCACGTCCACGATCTTGGCGGCCCTGGGAGCCTTGGCGGCCTCATCGGCGGTCAGCGCGAAGGGGCGGATGGTGGCGTGGGGGCAGACATAGGCGCACTGGTTGCACTGGATGCACTTGGTGCTGTCCCAGGCGGGGACGGACACGGCCACGCCGCGCTTCTCATAGGCGGCAGCGCCCAGCTCGAACTGGCCGTCCACGTGATCGACGAAGGCGGAAACGGGCAGGCTGTCGCCGTCCATCTTGCCCACGGGGTTCAGAATGTCCTTGACCATCTTCACCAGCTCGGGCTTGCCCTTGAGCTGCTTGGGCTCCTTGGTATCCACGGCGGTGGCCCAGTCGGCGGGCACATCGATCTTCTTGTAGGCGGTGGCGCCCAGGTCGATGGCCTTGTAGTTCATATCCACCACGTCCTGGCCCTTCTTCAGGTAGGATGCCTTGGCCTTCTCCTTCATGTAGGTGATGGCCTCCTCCTCGGGCATGACCTTGGCCAGGGAGAAGAATGCGGACTGGAGGATGGTGTTGTTGCGCTTGCCCATACCGATCTCGATGGCCAGGTCGATGGCGTCGATGGTATAGAGCTGGATGTTGTTCTGCGCGATATAGCGCTTGGAAGCGGCATCCATGTGGTGGTTCAGCTCATCGAAGTCCCACTGGCAGTTGATCATATACACGCCGCCGGGCTTGACATCCTGCACCATCTTGAAGCCCTTGGTCACATAGCTGGGGTTGTGGCAGGCCACGAAGTCGGCCTTGTTGATATAGTACGGAGAACGGATGGGCTTGTCGCCAAAGCGCAGATGGCTGATGGTGACGCCGCCGGTCTTCTTGGAGTCGTACTGGAAGTAGGCCTGCACGTACTTGTCGGTATGGTCGCCGATGATCTTGATGGAGTTCTTGTTGGCGCCCACGGTACCGTCGCCGCCCAGGCCCCAGAACTTGCACTCGATGGTGCCGGCCGCAGCGGTGTTGGGACAGTTCTCATCCTCGGGCAGGGACATGTTGGTCACATCGTCCACGATGCCGATGGTGAACTGGCGCTTCATCTCGTCCTTCTTCAGCTCGCTGTAAACAGCAAACACGGAGGCGGGAGGCGTATCCTTGCTGCCCAGACCGTAACGGCCGCCGATGACCTTCACATCGTTCATGCCGGCGTTGGCCAGTGCGGTGACAACATCCTGATACAGGGGCTCGCCCTGGGAGCCGGGCTCCTTGGTGCGGTCCAGAACGGCGATCTTCTTGGCGGTGGCGGGAATGGCCTCGATCAGCTTCTCGGGTGCGAAGGGGCGGAACAGACGGACCTTCACCAGACCGACCTTCTCGCCGTGGGCGTTCAGATAGTCGATGACCTCCTCGGCCACATCGCAGATGGAGCCCATGGCCACGATGACGCGGTCAGCGTCGGCAGCGCCGTAGTAGTTGAACAGCTTATAGTCGGTGCCCAGCTTGGCGTTGATCTTGTCCATGTACTTTTCCACCACGGCGGGCAGGGCCTCGTAGTACTTGTTGCAGGCCTCGCGGTGCTGGAAGAAGATATCGCCGTTCTCATGGCTGCCGCGCATATGGGGATGCTCGGGGTTCAGGGCGTGACGGCGGAACTCGGCCACGGCGTCCATGTCGCACATGTCCTTCAGATCCTCGTAGTCCCACACGGCGATCTTCTGGATCTCATGGCTGGTACGGAAGCCGTCGAAGAAGTTGATGAAGGGCACCTTGCCGGTCAGGGCGGCCAGATGTGCCACAGGGCTCAGGTCCATGACCTCCTGCACGTTGCCCTCGCACAGCATGGCAAAGCCGGTCTGGCGGCAGGCCATAACATCGGAGTGATCGCCGAAGATGTTCAGGGCGTGGGTGGACACGGTACGGGCGGAAACGTGGAACACGCAGGGCAGCTGCTCCGCCGCGATCTTGTACATGTTGGGGATCATCAGCAGCAGGCCCTGGGACGCGGTGTAGGTGGTGGTCAGCGCACCGGCGCCCAGAGAGCCGTGAACGGCGCCGGCAGCGCCGGCCTCAGACTGCATCTCCACCACCTTGACCTTGGTGCCGAAGATGTTTTTCAGGCCGTTTGCGCTCCACTGGTCGACAAAGTCGGCCATGGGGCTGGACGGCGTGATGGGGTAGATGGCAGCAACCTCAGAAAACGCATAGGAAACATGCGCTGCGGCGTTATTGCCATCCATGGATTTCATTTTTCTTACCATAACGTGCCTCCTTAAATAAATGTCGGTGTGATCGCCCCCGTCTGCGCTGTATGCAGGCGAAAGCGCTCCCTCTCCGTCCTCCTCATCTGTCCGGAGAGAAAGCTGATCCGATCGAGGCCCCCTAAAAGGCCCCTATCCGTTGATATTGTTGATAGTATCACAAACTTTTCGCCATGTAAACCTGCTTTTTGTTATTTTTACTATTTTGAAACTTTTTTAGCACCATGCACAAAATTTCTCACTCCCATCCCGCCGGAAAGCGTCGTTCCGCGCAAAAGCCGGAAGGCTTTTTTGAAAAAATCGCTGTTCACCGTCCCGATTTTATGATAAGATAGGTGCTGAACGACCATTTGGAAGGGGGAAACGACCCATGGTGGTCACTGTGCGTTCTCTGGGTCTCACCGGCATCCGCGGCTACGAGGTGACGGTGGAGTGCTTTCTCTCCGGCGGTCTGCCCGCCTTTGACATGGTGGGTCTGCCGGACGCGGCGGTCAAGGAGTCCCGCGAACGGGTGCGGGCCGCCGTGAAAAACTGCGGGGCAAAATTCCCCGTCAGCCGCATCACCGTGAATCTGGCCCCTGCCCGGGTCCGGAAGGAGGGCACACTGTACGATCTGCCCATCCTGCTGGGTATCCTGGCCGCAGCGGAGGAACTGAAGCCCCTGCCGGAGGACGCTGCCTTTCTGGGCGAGCTGAGCCTTACCGGCGCGCTGCGCCCCGTCACCGGTGTGCTGCCCATGGCGCTGTGCGCCGCCCGTCTGGGCGTCAGGACTCTGTATGTCCCTGCCCAGAACGCCGCGGAAGCCACGCTGGCCGACGGCCTGACGGTCTACGGGGTGGAGAGCGTCTCCCAGCTCATCGCCCACCTCAACGGCGACGCGCCTATGACCCCCGCGCCGCGCTGGCAGCCGAAGCCGTCTGATCGCCCCCTGCCGGACTTTGCCGATGTCATGGGGCAGGAGAACGTGAAGCGGGCGCTGGAGATCGCCGCCGCAGGCGGCCACAACATCCTGCTCATCGGCTCTCCCGGCGCGGGCAAGTCCATGCTGGCCCGCCGTCTGCCCTCTATTCTGCCGGATATGACCCGCGCCGAGTCCCTCCAGACCACGGAGATCTACTCCGTGGCGGGCATGACGGATCCCGCCCACCCGCTGGTGGACACCCGCCCCTTCCGCAGTCCCCACCACACGGCCTCCACCGTGTCCCTGGCCGGCGGCGGCGGAACGCCCCGCCCGGGTGAGATATCTCTGGCCCACAACGGCGTCCTGTTTCTGGACGAGCTGCCGGAGTTCGACAAGTCGGCGCTGGAGACGCTGCGCCAGCCGCTGGAGGACGGCTTTGTCACCATCACCCGCGCCGCGGGAACGCTGACGCTGCCCAGCCGCTTCATGCTGGTGTGCGCCATGAACCCCTGCAAGTGCGGCTGGTACGGCCACCCCTCCGGCCGCTGCACCTGCTCGGAAAATCAGGTGGACCAGTACATGCGCCGCATCTCCGGTCCCCTGCTGGACCGCATCGACATGTATATCGAGGTCCCCTCCGTGGAGTACGAGGCCATGCGCCGCAAAGAGAAGCCGGAGTCCTCCGCCGTCATCCGTGAACGTGTCAACGCCGCCCGGGAGGTGCAGAAGCAGCGCTTTTCCGGCACGGAGGTATCCTGCAATGCCTATATGCCCCCTGCCATGATCGGGCAGTTCTGCGCGCTGGACGCTGCCGGCGAAAGGCTGATGCAAAGCGCCTTTGACCGTCTGGGCCTCACCGGCCGCAGCCATGACCGCATCCTGCGCATGGCCCGCACCATTGCCGATCTGGAGGGCGCCGCCCGCATCGAAGCACCACACCTGGCCGAAGCCATCCAATACCGCAGCAGTATATTAAAATAAGGAGAAACCGCACCATGCACGAGATCATCCTCTGCAAGCTGGGCGAGGTGGTCCTGAAGGGCCTGAACCGCCGCAGCTTTGAAATGAAGCTCATGAGCAACATCCGCCGCCGCACCCAGCGGTTCGGCAAGTTCAGAATTTACTCCCGCCAGTCCACCATCTACGTGGAGCCGGCGGAGGAGACCTGCGACATCGCCGGGGCCTACGCCGCCTGCAAGCAGGTGTTCGGCATCATCGCCATCACCCGCGCCCTGCCCTGTGAGAAGTCCAAGGAGGCCATCTTCGACACTGCCAAGACGTATCTCGCCGGCGCCCTCACCGCCGCCGGGAGCTTCAAGGTGGAGAGCAAGCGGGCCGACAAGACCTTCCCCATGGGCAGCATCCAGCTGAGCCAGTGGGTGGGCGGCGCGCTGCACGACGCCTTCCCCCACCTGACGGTGGATGTCCACCATCCGGAGCTGACGGTGTACGTGGAGGTCCGCGAGGACGCGGCCTACGTCCACGGTCCGGCGGAGGCCGCCGCCGGCGGCCTGCCTCTGGGCATGGGCGGCCACGCGGTGAGCCTGCTGTCCGGCGGCATCGACAGCCCCGTGTCCAGCTACATGATCGCCAAGCGCGGTGTCCAGCTGGAGATGATCCACTTCGCCTCCCCTCCCTACACCAGCGAGCTGGCCCGGGAAAAGGTGCTGAAGCTGGCCCAGGAGCTGACGCCCTGGTGCGGCCGTCTGGCGGTGTTCATCATCCCCTTCACCGAGATCCAGGAGGAGATCCGCCGCAAGTGCCCCGAGGATCACTTCACACTCATCATGCGCCGGTTCATGATGCGCCTTGCCGATATGCTGGCCCGCGAGCTGCGCTGCCGCGCCCTTGTCACCGGTGAGAATCTGGGTCAGGTGGCCAGCCAGACCATGCAGGCGCTGGCCGTCAGCGAGGACGTCGCCACCATGCCGGTGCTGCGCCCCCTCATCGGCCTTGACAAGGAGGAGATCGTGAAGATCGCCCGTAAGATCGGCACCTTCGACACCTCCATCCTGCCCTATGAGGACTGCTGCACCGTGTTCACCCCCCGCCACCCCAAGACAAAGCCCAGCGTGGAGGAGACGCGGGAGTACGAGGCCGCGCTGGACGTGGAGGGCCTGTGCCAGCGGGCCATGGCCAACCGGGAGATGATCCGCGTCAAGCCCCAGTATTAAGGAGGCGCATCCCATGCCCCGTACCGCGGAGATCATCGCTGTCGGCAGCGAACTGCTGACCGGCGGCGTCACCAATACCAACGCCCGGTTCCTGTCGGAGCTGCTGACCGCCGCCGGTGTGGACGTGCTGTATCACACCGCCGTGGGCGACGATGAGGGCCGTCTGGAAGCCGCCGTCACCGCCGCGCGGCAGCGGGCGGAGCTGCTGGTATTCACCGGCGGCCTGGGCCCCACCTACGACGATATGACGAAAACGGCGGTGTGCGCCGCGCTGGACACGCCGCTGGTGTTCCATCCGGACATCGTACCGGACATCCGCCGCTATTTCGACACCGTGTTCCACCGGGAGATGCCCGCCTGCAATTTGCAGCAGGCCTATCTGCCCCAGGACTGCACCGTGTTCCGCAACCCCGTGGGTACCGCCCCCGGCTGCGCCTTTACCGCCGGCGGCGTCACCGCCGTGCTGCTGCCCGGCGTCCCCTCGGAGTGCCGCTATCTGGCGGAGCACTGCCTGCTGCCCTATCTGGAGCAGCGCCACGGCCAGGTCATCCGCTCCCACGACCTGCGCATCTTCGGCCTGACGGAGCCGCAGGTGCAGGAGCTTCTGAACGACCTGCTCCATCAGGAGGAGGATCTGACGCTGGCCCCCTACGCCGGTACCGGCGAGGTGTCGCTGCACCTGTCCGCCCGCGCCGCCGATGATGCCGCCTGCGAAGCCCGCATGGCCCCGCTGCTGGCGGAGGTCCGCCGCCGTCTTGGCAGCTATCTCTACGGCACGGACGTGTCGGGGCTGGAGGAAACGGCGCTGCGCCTCTGTCAGGCCCGGGGCCTGACCCTCTCCGCCGCCGAGAGCTGCACCGGCGGCCTCATCGCCAAGCGCCTGACGGACATCCCCGGCGCGTCCCAGACGTTTCTGGGCGGCGTGGTCAGCTACACCAACGCCGTGAAGCAGCACGTGCTGGGCGTCCCCGCCTCCCTGCTGGAGACGTATGGCGCCGTGTCCGCCCCCGTGGCCCGCGGCATGGCCATGGGTGTCCGCATCCTTACCGGCTCGGATCTGGCCCTGTCCGTCACCGGACTGGCCGGCCCCGCAGGCGACGACCGCGGCAGCCCCGTGGGCACCGTGTTCACAGCCCTTTCCACGCCTCAGGGCGTTTTCGTGCGGCAGCTGGCGCTGGGCGGCGATCGGGAGCGCATCCGCACCCTCTCCACCCACCACGCGCTGGACCTGCTGCGCCGCTATCTCACGGATCAAATGACAGGAGGAGAATGACCCATGTCCAAAAACAGTTACCGGCCCGGCGTCAACCAGTACGCCAATCAGGAGGAAGCCCGCCGCAAGGCCCGGGGCAACCCCAACAAAAACGTACACCAGAAGAAGAAAAACAGCAATTACGCCGGCTACGCCGGCAATCCCGTGACCCAGAAGATCATTGAAAAGGCCAACCAGCAGGAGCGGGTGAAGCTCCCTACCTGGCTGAACATCTGGCTGGCGGTGCTGTTCGCCGCCATTATCGTGGTGCTGATCCTGCGTCTGGCGGTGTATAAGGACAGCATCCTGCTGAGCTCCCTGTCCTCCCTGCTGCTGGGCATCGCCTGCCTGTCCCTGTTCTATATCCGCCGCTTCAAGCACACGAAAAAGGAGAGCGCCGTCTACAAGATCATCACCGTGGTGCTCACCGTCTGCGGCGTCATCTACACGTTTATGGGCGCGGTGGGCCTGCTTTCGCTGGCCGGTATCCTGTAAAAAATCGGTTTTTTCGGCAAAATAGCCATTGACAAGGGCTAATTTTGTGAGTATAGTAGCGTTATCTTAAGGAAACACCGTACAACTGCGATGAAGGAGACGCGCCCCGCCTCCCTGCCGCGCGAAGAGAGCCGCCGTTTGGTGCAAGGCGGACGGGCAGCCGGTCTGGGGTATCACTCCCGAGCATCCGCCTGATGGCCTCTGGCCGGTAAGCGCGGACGGCAGCGGGCCGTTATCACCCCGTACCCACGGCTGGTGGGACTGAGTGGCCGCTTTCCGCGGCAGCAAGAGTGGTACCGCAGAGGATGCTTTCACGCGCCTTTGTCTCTTAACGAGACAAAGGCGCTTTTTATTTTGTTTCAACAAAAAATTCCGGATAAAAAGGAGACACAACATGGAATACAAAAAGACACTGAACATGCCCAAGAGCGGCTTTCCCATGCGTGCCGGCCTGCCCAAGCGCGAGCCGGACATGCTGAAGCACTGGGAGGAGATCGACCTCTACAACGAGCTGCTGAAGAAGAACGAGGGCAAGCCCCTGTTCTCCCTGCACGACGGCCCTCCGTTCTCCAACGGCGCGCTGCATATGGGCCACGCCCTGAACAAGTCCCTGAAGGACTTCATCACCCGTATGTACGCCATGCGCGGCTACTACACCCCCTATATTCCCGGCTGGGATAACCATGGCATGCCCATCGAGTCCGCCATCATCAAGCAGAACAAGCTGAACCACAAGGCCATGAGCGTGGCGGACTTCCGCACCGCCTGCCATGAGTTCGCCGACCATTACATCGACGTCCAGCGCGACGGCTTCAAGCGCATGGGCGTGGTGGGCGACTGGGAGCATCCCTACAAGACCATGGACCCCGGCTTTGAGGCGCAGGAGGTCCGGGTGTTCGGCAAAATGTACCGGAACGGCCACATCTACAAGGGCCTCAAGCCCGTGTACTGGTGCCCCCACGACGAGACGGCGCTGGCCGAGGCGGAGATCGAGTATAAGGACGATCCCTGCACCACTGTCTACGTCAAGTTCCCCATGCACGATGATCTGGGCAGGCTGCCCCATCTGGACCACAGCAAGCTGTACTTCGTGATCTGGACCACCACCGTCTGGACCCTGCCCGGCAACCTGGCCATCGCCCTGCACCCTGACGAGAGCTACGCGGTGGTGAAGGCCCCCAACGGCGAGCTGTACATCATGGCCGAGGCCCTGACCGACAAGGTCATGAAGATCGGCGGCTTCGACAGCTATGAGATCGTGGAGACCCACCCCGGCTCCTTCTTCGAGAACATGCTGGCCTTCCACCCCTTCCTGCCCAAGACCTCCCGTCTGGTGCTGGCGGACTACGTCACCATGGATTCCGGTACCGGCTGCGTCCACACGGCGCCCGGCTTCGGCGCCGACGACTATGTGACCTGCAAGCGCTACGGTATGGACATGGTGGTGCCTGTGGACGATCAGGGCAAGCACACCGCCTACGCCGGCAAGTACGAGGGCATGACCACCGATGAGTCCAACCCCGTGATCCTTCAGGATATGAAGGACAACGGCTCCCTGTTCGCCAGTGAGAACATCGTCCACAGCTATCCCCACTGCTGGCGCTGCAAGCAGCCCATTATCTTCCGCGCCACCCCCCAGTGGTTCTGCTCCGTGGACTCCTTCAAGGATGAGGCCATCGCCGCCTGCGAGGACGTGCGCTGGGTGCCCTCCTGGGGCAAGGATCGTATGCGCTCCATGATCCTGGAGCGCACCGACTGGTGCATCAGCCGCCAGCGCCGCTGGGGCCTGCCCATCCCCGTGTTCTACTGCAAGGACTGCGGCAAGCCCGTCTGCACCGAGGAGAGCATCGAGGCCGTGGCCAGCCTGTTTGAGGAGAAGGGCTCCAACGCCTGGTTCGATATGGACGCCGCCGACATCCTGCCCAAGGGCTTCACCTGCCCCCACTGCGGCAAGTCCGCCGGCTTTGAGAAGGAGACCGATACCCTGGACGGTTGGTTCGACTCCGGCTCCACCCATTTTGCCGCCATGGAGCGCGATCAGCACTTCTGGCCCGCCACCATGTATATCGAGGGCCTTGACCAGTATCGCGGCTGGTTCCAGTCCTCCCTGCTGGTGGCCGTGGGCGCTCTGGGCCGCGGCGCTCCGTTCAAGGAGTGCGTCACCCACGGCTGGACCGTGGACGGCGAGGGCAAGGCCATGCACAAGTCTCTGGGCAACGGCATGGACCCCGCCGAGATCTTCGACAAGTACGGCGCGGATCTGCTGCGTCTGTGGGCCGGCTCCGCCGACTACCACGTGGATGTCCGCTGCTCCGACGAGATCTTCAAGCAGCTGAGCCAGAACTATCTGAAGTTCCGCAACACCTGCAAGTTCTGCCTGGATAACCTGGTGAGCTTCGATCCCGACCATCTGGTGCAGCCCGATGAGATGCTGCCTCTGGACAAGTGGGCCGTCACCCGCCTGAACGCCCTGATCGAGAAGGTGTTCGCCGCCTACGACAACTACGAGTTCCATGTGGTGTCCCACATGATCAACGACTTCTGCGTGGTGGACCTCAGCTCTTTCTACTTTGATATCATCAAGGATCGTCTGTACTGCGGCGAGGCCGACGGGCTGGAGCGCCGCAGCGCCCAGACGGCTGTCTGGCTGATCCTGGACGCCATGACCCGCATGTTCGCTCCCATTCTGGCCTTCACCTGCGATGAGGTCTGGCTGGCCATGCCTCACCGCTCCGCCGACGATGCCCGCAACGTCCTGTTCAACGAGATGGTGCAGCCCTACCGCGGCTACGCCCTGACCGAGGAGGAAATGGGCAAGTGGGCGCGCCTCGCCGCCCTCCGTACCGCCGTCAACGGCGCGCTGGAGCAGGCCCGCGCCGACAAGACCATCGGCAAGAGTCTGGAGGCCGAGGTGGACCTGACCGTTACCGCCGAGGACGCCTTCCTGGCCGATATGGACGCCGCCGACCTGGCCGATACCCTCATCGTCTCTCAGGTCCGCGTGGATGTGGGCGCGGAGCAGACCGTGGCTGTCCGCCCCGCCGCCGGCGCCAAGTGCCTGCGCTGCTGGAAGGTCCTGCCCACCGTGGGCAGCGATGCGGAGCACCCCGAGCTGTGCCCCCGCTGCGCCGCCGTGGTCAAGGATCTCCCCGTCATCGAGTGAGTTCCCTGCATGCAAAAAGGGAGGACACGCTTTGCGTGTCCTCCCTTTTTTGTTTATGCTCTTTTTTCCAGCTTCCGCAGCTGCTCCTGAAACTCCTGCGGCAGCGGGCAGTGCAGCTCCACCGCCTGGCCGGTACGCGGGTGGATAAATCGCAGCCCCACCGCGTGGAGACACTGCCCCGTCAGACCCGCCACCGGCTTCTTTGCGCCGTACACCGTGTCCCCCAGGATGGGATGCCCGATGTAGGCCATGTGTACGCGGATCTGGTGTGTCCGCCCCGTCTCCAGACGGCAGCGCACATGGGTCACGCCCGCATACCGCGCGATGACCTCCCAGTGGGTCACGGCGGGCCGCCCGCCGGCTACCACCGCCATCTTCTTCCGGTCCGACGGATGCCGTCCGATGGGCGCATCCACGGTACCGCTGTCCTCCTTCAGGTTGCCCACCACCAGACACTCGTACGTCCGGGCCAGCGTATGGTCGCTGAGCTGCCGGCTCAGCCCCAGATGGGCCGCATCGTTCTTGGCGGCGATGATGAGCCCGCTGGTGTCCCGGTCGATGCGATGGACGATGCCGGGCCGCTTCTCCCCGCCGATACCGGACAGCGACGACCCGCAGTGGTGCAGCAGCGCATTGACCAGCGTCCCGTCGGGATGCCCCGGCGCCGGATGCACCACCAGTCCCGACGGCTTGTTCACCACGATAACGTCCTCGTCCTCGTACACCACGTCCAGCGGGATGTCCTGCGGCTCCAGCGCCGTCTCCCGCACCTCCGGCACGTCCACCGTCACCGTCTCGCCGCCGCCGATGCGGCAGCTCTTGGCGGCGGGCTTGCCGTCCACGGATACCCGCCCCTCTTCGATGTACCGCGCCGCCTGCGAGCGGGTCAGTCCGTTGGCGCGGGAGGCCACAAAGGCGTCCAGCCGCGTCCCGGCGTCCTCCGTCTCAGCTTTCAGATGCAGCGTCATCCTTCGGCTCCTTCTTGTCGTACTTGTCGTAGAACCACAGGTAGTACACAGCGCCCAAAATGACGCCCACCACCACAAAGCAGTCCGCCAGATTGAAAATGGGATAGCTGATGAACTGCAGGTCGAACATATCCACCACATAGCCGCGGCACACGCGGTCGATGACGTTGCCGATGCCGCCGCCCAGGATCAGCACCCCTGCCGTCACGCCCAGCGGATGGCGCACGATCTTCTTCACCAGCAGCCACGCCACCGCCAGCATCAGCACGATGGTCACGATGGCCAGCAGCCCGGTCTTGCCGGAAAAGCTGCTCCACGCCGCGCCGGTATTGTGCAGCCGCGTCAGCTGCACCACGCCCGGCAGCAGCGGCGCGGACTGCCCCATCTCCAGATGGGCCGTCACCCACCACTTCAACAGCTGGTCGCCTGCCACGCAGGCCGCCAGCAGCAATACATACCACATAGGGCATCCTCCCTGCCTGTTTGAGATTCCTCCCCATCATATCCCATTTGCCCGCGGTTTGCAACTTTTATTCCGCGGCTTTCTTGTATTGCGCATCGCCGCGTGGTATAATACTGTATTCAAATATCGCCCCGTATCCACATCGGGGCAGGGAGGCCCGACTTGGACAGAAAACAGGTATTGATCCCGGAGGAGCAGACGCTCCGTCAGCGGGATTTCGAACGGAAAATAAGAGAGCTGCACACCCAGCGGGGCAGGAGCGTCCGCGCTCTGGTGGACACCTTCGGCTGCCAGCAGAATGTGGCGGACAGCCAGCATATCATGGGCATGCTGGAAGCCATGGGCTGCACCTTCGTCACCGCCCCGGAGGAGGCGGACATCGTGGTGCTGAACACCTGCGCCATCCGTGACCACGCGGAAAAGCGGGTCTACGGCACGCTGGGCGCCCTGACCCACACGAAAAAGGCCAACCCGGAGCAGATCATCTGCCTGTGCGGCTGCATGGCACAGCGCCCCGAGGTGGCGGAGAAGGTACGTCAGTCCTATCGCCATGTGGATCTGGTATTCGGCCCCCAGGCGCTGTGGAAATTTCCCGAGCTTCTGTATCAGGTCTATACCCGCCGGGGCCGCGTGTTCTCCGTGGAGGACGAGCACGGCTCCATTGCCGAGGATATGCCGGTGGTGCGGGAGGGCCGCACCCGTGCGTGGGTGTCCATCATGTACGGCTGCAACAACTTCTGCTCCTACTGCATCGTCCCCTACGTCCGCGGCCGGGAGCGGAGCCGCGAGCCGGACCGCATCCTCGCCGAGGTCCGCCAGCTGGCTGCCGAGGGCTACAAGGAGATCACCCTGCTGGGGCAGAACGTCAACTCCTACGGCAAGGATCTGGATACGCCGTGGGACTTTGCCGACCTTTTGAGCGCACTGGACAAGATCGAGGGGGACTATCTCCTCCGCTTCATGTCCTCCCAGCCCAAGGACGCCAGCTATAAGCTGTTCGACACCATGGCCCGCTGCAAGCACGTGGCCAGGCAGCTGCACCTGCCGGTGCAGTCCGGCTGCGACCGGGTGCTCCGCGCCATGAACCGCCCCTACGACCGGGCCAAATATCTGGATCTCATCACCTACGCCCGGAAGGTCATGCCCGATCTGGTGCTGACCAGCGACGTCATCATCGGCTTCCCCGGCGAGACGGAGGCCGAGGCCATGGAGACCGTGGCGCTGGTGGAGCAGGTGCGCTTCGACGCCCTGTTCACCTTCATCTTCTCCCCCCGTCCCGGCACCCCCGCCGCCAAAATGGACGACCCCGTGCCCCGCAGCGAGAAGCAGAAGTGGTTCGACCGCCTCTGTGACGCCCAGAACAGGATCTCCGAGGAGATCCACGCCGGGTATGTGGGCGACACCCTGCGCTGTCTCATCGACGGCGAGAGCGACGACAGCCGCTGGCCGCTGACGGCCCGCACCGCCGGCGGACGGCTGGTGCATCTGGTGGGCAGTCCCGACGCCGTGGGTACATACCGCGACGTGAAGATCACCGACAGCAATACATGGGCGCTGTTCGGCCAACTGATTTGATTTTTCCCAAGGAGGTATCCCCCATGGCAGAGCTCACCCCCATGATGCGCCAGTATATGGAGATCAAGGAGCAGAATCCCGACTCCATCCTGTTTTTCCGTCTGGGCGACTTCTATGAGATGTTCGGCCCCGACGCCCGCACGGCGTCCCGTGAGCTGGATCTTGCCCTTACCACCCGCGACAAGGACAAGACCAAGTCCTTCGACGACAAGATCCCCATGTGCGGCATCCCCTACCACGCCTCCGACGCCTACATCGCCCGCCTCATTGCCAAGGGCTACAAGGTGGCCATCTGCGAGCAGACGGAGGACCCCGCCGCCGCCAAGGGGCTGGTGAAGCGGGACATCATCCGCGTCGTCACCCCGGGCACCGTCATCGACGAGTCCTGCCTCAGCGCCGAGCGCAGCAACTACCTGTGCGGCGTGTATCTGGACGATACCGGCGCGGGTCTGTGCGCCTGCGACATCTCCACCGGCAAGGCCCAGGCCACGGTGTTCACCGGCCCCGACCGGGTCCGCGCCCTGCTCAACGAGCTGGGGCGGTTCGCCCCTGCCGAGGCGGTGATGAACGAGGCCGCCTATTTTGATGAGACGCTGCACCAGACCTTACAGGACCGTTTTTCCTGCCACATGGAGAAGCTGTCCGATGCCCGCTTTACGCCGGAGGACGCGGAGAAAAAGGTCCGCGCCCAGTTCGGTCAGGACGCGCTGGAGCGCCTGCCCCGGGACAATATGACGCCCCTGCTGGCGCTGGGCGGTCTGCTGGGCTATCTCTACGACACGCAAAAGACCGATCTGGGTCACCTCGACCAGCTGACATGGTACCGCACCGGGCAGTATATGGAGCTGGATCTCACCGCCCGCCGCAATCTGGAGCTGACGGAGACGCTGCGGGGCAAGGAAAAGCGGGGCAGCCTGCTGTGGGTGCTGGACAAGACCAAGACCGCCATGGGCGCCCGCAACCTGCGGGCATGGCTCCAGCAGCCGCTGGTGGACGTGGCCGCCATCGACCGGCGGCTCAGCGCCGTGGCTGCTCTGGCGGAGCACACCGTGGCCCGGGAGGAGCTGACGCTGGCCCTCAGCGGCATCGCCGATATGGAGCGCCTCATCGGCCGGGTGGTCTACGGCTCTGCCGGCGGGCGGGATCTGGTGTCCCTGCGCGCCTCCATGGAGCGGCTGCCCGCCGTCAAGGCGCAGCTGGCCGCCTTCCCCTCCGGTGCGCTGCACCAGCTGGATCAGCAGCTGGAGGATCTCAACGATCTGGCCGCCCTGATTGGCCAGACGCTGGTGGACGAGCCGCCGTTCTCCGTCCGGGAGGGCGAGATAATCCGGGACGGCTTCGACCCGGAGGTGGACCGCCTGCGGGGCATCCTCCACGGCGGCAAGAGCTTTCTGGCCCAGATGGAGGCGGAGGAGAAGGAAAAAACCGGCATCCGCACCCTGAAGATCGGCTATAACAAGGTATTCGGCTATTACATCGAGGTATCCAACTCCTTCCGAGATCAGGTACCCGACCACTATATCCGCAAACAGACGCTGGTCAACGGCGAGCGCTACATCACTCAGGAGCTGAAGGATCTGGAGCACGACGTGCTCACCGCCAAGGACCGCGACGCCGCGCTGGAGTACGAGCTGTTCTCCTCCCTGCGCACCAAGCTGGCGGCGTCCGTCACCCGCGTCCAGCTGGCGGCATCCCTTATCGCCCAGCTGGATACGCTCTGCTCCTTTGCCGCCGTGGCGGTGAAAAACAACTACTGCCGTCCCTCGGTGGACGAGTCCGGCGTTATTGAAATTCAGGGCGGCCGCCATCCGGTGGTGGAGAAAATGCGCTCCGATGCCCTGTTTGTCCCCAACGACACGGTCATGGGCGTGAAGGAAGATCGGGTCAGCATCATCACCGGCCCCAACATGGCCGGCAAGTCCACCTACATGCGTCAGGTGGCGCTGATCGTGCTGATGGCGCAGGTGGGCAGCTTCGTCCCCGCCCATGACGCCCACATCGGCGTGGTGGACCGCATCTTCACCCGCATCGGCGCCAGCGACGACCTGTCCGCCGGCCAGTCCACCTTCATGGTGGAGATGACGGAGGTGTCCGACATCCTCCGCACCGCCACGAAAAACAGTCTCCTCATTCTGGATGAGATCGGCCGCGGCACCTCCACCTTTGACGGCATGTCCATCGCCCGGGCAGTGCTGGAATACTGCGCCCAGAAGCTGAAGGCCAAGACCCTGTTCGCCACCCACTACCACGAGCTGACAGCGCTGGACCAGACGCTGCCCAACGTCCGCAACTACAACATCGCCGTCCGCGCCCGGGGCGAGGACATCATCTTCCTGCGCAAGATCGTCCCCGGCGGGGCCGACCGCAGCTACGGCATCGAGGTGGCCAAGCTGGCCGGCCTGCCCGACAGCGTACTCAAGCGGGCCCGCGCCATTTTAGAGGAGCTGGAGAGCCAGTCCGGCCGTCCCGCCCCCGCCGCCCCACCGGAGGATCAGCTGTCGCTGTCCGCCATGGCCGAGAGCGAGGCGGCGGACACCATCCGCCGGACGCAGGTGGACTCCCTCAGCCCGCTGGAGGCTCTGAATCTTCTGTATGAGCTGAAGCGCCGCCTCAGCTGACCCCCCCGTTTTGCCGCGCTGCGGCCTCAGGATCATACTTTCTTCATCATGAAGTGTAAAACCGGAAAAAACAGGGGTAAACCGGAAATAAAATGCGTCGTTTTTTGGCCCTTCCGGCCCGCAGGACTCTTGAAAGGAGGCCCCATCCCATGCCCCAGATCCAACAGCTGCCGCCCCATCTGGCGGACCTGATCGCCGCCGGCGAGGTGGTGGAACGCCCCGCCTCCGTGTGCAAGGAGCTTCTGGAAAACGCTCTTGACGCCGGCGCCTCCGCCATTTCCACCGAGCTGGAAAAGGGCGGCCTGACCTACATCCGCATCACGGACAACGGCTGCGGCATCGCGCCGGAGCAGCTGCCCACCGCCTTCCTGCGCCACGCCACCAGCAAGCTCCGCCGCCCCGAGGACCTTGCCGCCATCGGCACTCTGGGCTTCCGCGGCGAAGCGCTGGCCGCCATCGCCGCCGTGTCGCGGGTGGATATTTTTTCCAGGCAGACCGGTGCGGACTGCGGCGCCGCGCTGCACCTGGAGGGCGGCGTGCCCGCCGGTGTCGCCGAGGCCGGCTGCCCCGACGGCACCACCGTCTGCGTGCGGGACCTGTTCTACAACACCCCCGCCCGCATGAAGTTTATGAAAAAGGATTCCGCCGAGGGCGCCGCCGCCGCAGGCGTTGTGACCCATCTGGCACTGAGCCATCCCGATGTGTCCTTCAAGCTGCTGCGGGACGGGCAGGAGATCCTCCACACCCCCGGCGACGGGCAGCTGCTGTCCGCCATCTACGCCGCGCTGGGCCGCGACTTTGCCAACAGCCTGCTGCCCGTCAGCGGCAGCGGCGGCGATGTGCGGGTGGAGGGCTTCATCACCAAGCCGCTGGCTGGTCACGGCACCCGCGGACGCCAGCTGTTCTTTGTCAACGGCCGGTTCGTCAAGAGCCAACTGCTGGCTGCCGCCGTGGAGGAGGCCTACCGCAACCGGCTGCTGAAGGGCAAGTTCCCCGGGTGCGTCCTGCATATCACGCTGCCGGTCAGCGAGGTGGACGTCAACGTACATCCCGCCAAGACCGTGGTGAAATTTTTATCCGACAAGACCGTATTTGACGCGGTACACTATACCGTGAAGGACGCGCTGGACCGTGAGGGACAGCCCGCCGCGCCGGAGAAAAAGCCGTTCTATCAGGCCATGAGCGCGGAGGAATTCCGTGAAAAAGCCCCCGCGTCCCAGGGCGTCCGGCTGCCCCTTGTCAGCGGCAGGCCCGTGGGCTCCGCCGGAGCCGACCGTCCCACCGTCAACCTTTTTGCTCCCGCCGCGCCGCCGGTGCAGACGCCGCGCGAGACGGTACGGCCCGCCGCAGCGCCGCAGGGCGAGGTATGGCAGGTGCGGGACGCCGCGCCGGAGGCCGGCAGATCCTTCACTGTCCCCAGCGGACGGGAGGGCGTCGTCTACCGCATCACGCCGCCGGATGCGGCGGATGCGATGCCCGGCACGATGGGCACTTCTCCTGACATGGCGGGTACATCATCCAACGGGCCGGAAAGCGCCGAGGTATGCGGCGGCACGGCCGCTCCGCAGGCGGAGGGCGTGTGCGCTCCCGCGCAGGCGGGCACTTATGCGGAGATAGACGCGGCCGCCGTGGCGGCGGAGCACGTCCAGCAGAAGCTGGCCATGCCGGAGGAGGAAGCCATCGGCGAGACGCCGTGGCGCATCGCCGGGGAGGTGCTGAAAACCTATATTATCTGCGAGGACGGGGAGCAGAACGTGTGGCTCATCGACAAGCACGCCGCCCACGAGCGTATCCGCTTCGATGCGCTGAAGGCGGACCCCGTGCCGCCCATGGCCCAGCAGCTGATGACCCCCGCCGCCGTGACGCTGACCGCTGAGGAGTACGGCGCGGTGCTGGAGCAGCTGGACGTGCTGGCGGGCTACGGCTTTTTGTGCGAGGACTTCGGGGACGGCACCGTGCTGGTGCGGGAGATCCCCGACTACATACGGGCGGAGGACGCTGCCGCCACGCTGGAGGAGTTGGCCCGCAAGCTGCTTTTGCAGCGGGTGGCCCCCGACGGAGCGAGAGACGAGCTGCTGCACACCATGGCGTGTAAGTCCGCCATCAAGGCGGGCATGACCACCGACACCGCTGAGCTGACGGCACTGGTGCGGCAGGTACAGTCCGGCGCCGTCCGGTACTGCCCCCACGGCAGGCCCGTGGCGGTGAAGCTGCGGAAATACGAGGTCGAGAAAATGTTCAAGCGGGCGTGACCCCTTGACGCACAGGAGGTGACGCGATGGCACAGCGGGTGATCTGCGTGGTAGGCCCTACCGCGTCGGGCAAGACGAAAATAGGCGTGGCACTGGCCAAGCGCTTCAACGGCGAGGTGGTGTCCGTGGACTCCATGCAGATCTACCGGGGCATGGCCATCGGCACCGCCGCCCCCACGCCGGAGGAGATGGAGGGCGTGCCCCACCACATGATCGGCGTGGCCGACCCCGCGGAGAGCTGGTCCGTGTCCCGCTTCACGGAGGCGGCGGACCGGTGCGTACAGGACATCCTGTCACGCGGGAAGCTGCCCGTGCTGGTGGGCGGCACCGGATTATATCTGGACGCGCTGGTGCGGGGCAATACGTTTGCCGCCGGACAGCAGGGCGGCGCGGTGCGGCAGGAGCTGCAGGAGCGGCTGGCGCAGGAGGGTGCGGCGGCGCTGCTGGCAGAGCTGGCGGCGGTCGACCCCGAAACGGCGGCGCGGCTCCACCTGCGGGATGAAAAGCGAATCCTGCGAGCGCTGGAGGTATACCGCGAGACCGGCGAGACCATCAGCGAGCATGACCGGAAAAGCCGGGAGACACCCGACCGCTACGACGCCCTGTACATTGGGCTGAGCTTCCGTGACCGGCAGGATCTGCGCGACCGCATTGACCGGCGGGTGGACGCCATGGTGGCGCAGGGCCTTTTAGACGAGGTGCGGCGGCTGCTGGACAGTGGGCTGCCCCGAGACGCCACGGCCTTACAGGCCATCGGGTTCAATCAGTTTTTAGCGGTGGCCGACGGGACAGCCACCGAGGCGGAGGCCGTGGAGGAGGTCAAGCTCCGGTCAAGGCAGTACGCCAAGCGGCAGCTGACATGGCTGCGGCGGAATCCGGATATCCACTGGATACTATGGGAAAAAGAGCCTGATTTTCCGTGGGCTCTCCAAAATGCGACAGATTTCCTCACCGCCGCCGGCGTATGCTGAGAGCGGCGGACGGAGGACATGCCTATCGTCCGCACACAGACATAAAGGAGCAGACGATATGCAAAAGACAAACAATCTTCAGGAGATCTTTCTCACCCGCGCCCGCAAGCAGAACATCCCCGTGACCATGTTCCTGGTCAACGGGTTCCAGCTGCGGGGCATTATCACCGGCTTCGACTGCTTCGTGGTCATTCTGGACTCCGAGGGCAGGCAGCAGGTCATCTACAAGCACGCCATCTCCACCATCGCGCCGATGCGGCCCGTGGAGCTGCGGGAGGACGAGGCGGCGGAGGCATAGCGTCCGGCGCGGGGAGCAACATACGAGACAGAGGAAAGCACCATGAAAAAAACATCGCCCCTCATGAAAATACTGCCCATCGCCGTGCTGGCAGCGGTACTCATCTATTTTGCCGTGCAGCTGTACAACTACCTGTCCGACCCTGTCACCACCACGCTGGTGACGGAGGGGCAGGCGGAGGACACCATCCCGCTGAACGGCTGGATGGTGCGGGACGAGGAGCCGCTGGCCGCCCAGAACGGCACGATCAGCCGTGTGCGGCAGGAGGGCGAGCACGTAGGCGTGGGCCAGGTGCTGGCCCGTGTCTACGCCAACGACGGGGCCTTGCAGACCGTGAGCCAGATCGAGACACTGCAGCTGCAATTGCAGCAGCTGCAATTCGCGCTGACCTCCTATCTGGACCCCGATGCGGCGCTGAAGCTGGACACCTCCATCACCGGCGACATCCTGACGCTGCGGCAGTCCCTCACCGGCGGCGACTACACCGCCGCGGAGAGCGACATCGCCCAGCTGAAGGCCGCTGTGCTGAAACGGGACCATCCCTACACCTCCCAGGAGGAGATCCAGACGGAGATCAAGTCGGTGGAAGGGCAGATCCAGTCGCTGGAGAACTCGCTGTCCGGCGCCGCCACCGTCACCGCCAAGTCATCGGGGACGTACTCCGCTGTGTGCGACGGATATGAGACGGTGCTGACCACGGAGTTTCTGGAGGATGTGACGCCCGCCAAGCTGGCGAAGCTCCAGCCCTCCGGCGAGGACAGCAACATCGGCAAGCTCATCTACGGCGACACATGGTACTATGTGGTGACGCTGGCGGAGGAGCAGGCCAATGTGATCAGGGGGCGGAGCAGCGTGACGCTGCGGTTCGCCAAGGGCTTCGACCAGAATCTGCAGATGCGGGTGGTGTCCGTGTCCGCGGCGGAGAACGGGCAGGCGGCGGTGACGCTGTCCTGCCGGAAGTATCTGGCCCAGACCACGCTACTGCGCCATCAGGCGGCGGACATCATCCTGCGGACCTACACGGGGCTGCGGGTGCCGTCCAACGCGCTGCGGGTCAGCAGCGACGGCGTCACCGGCGTATACTGCGTGGACGGCGTCACTGCGGCGTTCCGGCCGGTGACGGTGCTGTATCAGGGGCAGGGCTATGCGCTGGTGCAGCCCGCCGACGGCGTGGACGATACCCAGACGCTGCGGGCGGGGGACGAGGTCATCGCCACCGCCGGTGAGCTCCACGAGGGCAAGGTCATTCGATAACGGACAGACATCCGATCAGAAATACGCAAGGAGGAAGGCTTCTATGTCTATCAGAGAAAATATTGCGGAGATCCGCCGCCGGATCGATGAGGCGGCCCGCGAGACAGGGCGCACCGGCGCGGACATTACACTGGTGGGCGCCAGCAAGATGAATGATGCCGCTGCCTGCCAGGAGGCTATCGCCGCCGGTATCGACGCGCTGGGCGAGAACCGCGTGCAGGAAATGGTGACCAAGCTGGCGGAGAACGCCTACGACGGCGCGCCGCTGCACTTTATCGGGCATCTGCAGCGCAACAAGGTGAAGCAGGTGGTGGGCAAGGCCGCGCTTATCCAGTCCGCAGGCTCCGTGGAGCTGCTGGATGAGATCGAGAAGCAGGCGGAAAAGCTGGGCATCGTGCAGGACATCCTGCTGGAGGTGAACATCGGCGGCGAGGCGGCCAAGAGCGGCTTCGCGCCGGAGGCCGTGGAGGCTGCGGCGGCCCATGCGAAAGAGCTGGCCCACGTGCGGGTACGGGGATTGATGACCATCCCCCCTGCCGGTGCGGCGCGGGATGAAAATATGGTATATTTTGAAAAAGTCCATGCCCTATATGTTGACATAAATCGAAAAATGTATAATAATGGGTTAGACTATCTTTCCATGGGCATGAGCGGCGATTTCGCCGACGCCATCCGCGCGGGCAGCAACATGGTCCGCGTGGGTACGGCTATTTTCGGCGCCAGAGATTACACAAAATAACGCGGGAGGTACATTGCAATGGGCTTCATGGACGAGCTGAAGAAGATCATTCATCCCTACGATGATGAGGATTACGATTACGAGGACGATTTCGAGGAGTCTGCCAGGGAGTCCCGTTCCCCGTTTGAGGACCGCAAGGAGGAGCGGCGCGGCGAGGATCGCCGCACCGAGGATCGCAGGTCCGAGGACCGCCACAACAAGGTGGTGAACATCCACGCCACCACCCAGCTGAAGGTGGTGCTGGTGAAGCCGGAGCGCTTCGAGAACGCCTCCGAGATCGCAGACCACCTGAAGGAAAAGCGGACGGTGGTGCTGAACCTGGAATCCACCAACAAGGACGTGGCGCGCCGGCTCATCGACTTTCTGTCCGGCGTGGCCTACGCCGGTGAGGGCAAGATCAAGAAGGTGGCGGCCAACACCTATATCATCACGCCGTACTCCGTGGACATCATGGGCGACCTGATCGACGAGCTGGAGAACAACGGCCTGTATCTGTAAGACTAAGGATCGGAGGGATCATTCATGTTTACACCGCAGGAGGTTTCGGAAAAGGTATTCCCCAAGGCATCGTTCGGCAGCGGCGGATACAGCATGAGCTCCGTGGACGAGTTCCTGGACGCGCTGACGGAGGATTACAGCACCCTGTTCAAGGAGAATGTGACGCTGAAGGCCAAGCTGAAGGTGCTGGCGGAGAAGGTGGAGGAATACCGCTCCACTGAGGACGCCATGCGGCAGACGCTGCTGACCGCCCAAAAGATGGCGGCCAAGCTGGTGCAGGAGGCGCAGGCCGAGAAGGACCGGATGCTATCCGGCGCCAAGGCCGAGGCGGCCCAGGAGATCCAGCGTCTGGAAAGCGAGAAGCAGGCCGCCCAGCAGAAGCTGGCGATGGCCCAGGAGAAGCTGGCGGAGTTCATCCGCCGGTCCGATGAGCTGTGTCAGGCCCAGTCCGCGTTTCTGCAGACGCTGCCGGAGCTGGAGCTGGTACCTGCGGCGGCGGAGACGGCGGAGAAGCCCGACGCCGTGGTGGGCGCCATCGAGCAGGACATCCTGACCCAGTACGATGCGGCACCGGAGGAGAAGGCGGAGGAGATGAAGCCCGCCGTCACCGACGAGCCCACCATTCAGTTCCCGCCGGTGAACGACAACGCCGTTCCCACCGACTTTAAGCTCAGTCTGGACGAGTTGAAGTTCGGGCGGAACTACAACGGCGGCAAATAAGACGCACAATCAAAAAAGGCGGCCTGTGGCCGCCTTTTTTCAGAATGGACGCCTGCGGGAAATACCGGTAAGGGACCGCAGAAAACAGCCGGCCGCGCCGAAATGTGCGGCAGGGCGCAGCGGAGACGCCGGTGGGCCGCGCCGAAATGTGCGGTGGGGCGCCGGCAGCGGGCGGCTGCGGTGAGAGACAGCCGCAGCTCCAACGGTCCGGTGCGGCGCTGGCGAGGGCGGGCAGCCGCGATCCCGGCGGGCAGAGGACTATGGCCCCGGCAAAGAAGAATGGCGGCTCCGGCGGGGCCGCACGGACAAACAAGGAGGAGAGCAGATGACGGACAAGCCTATCATCGCGCTGCTGTACGATTTCGACAAGACGCTGTGTACCACCGATATGGAGGACTACGCCTTTATCCCCGCGCTGGGGTACACCCCCGCCCAGTTCTGGGACAAGGCCAACACCTTCGGACGGGACAACCGGATGGACGGCCTCCTGGCTTATATGTACACCATGATCGCGGAGTGCCGCGCCCAGGGGAAACGGCTGGACCGCGATTTTCTGGTGCAGTGCGGCCACAGCATGGAGCTGTTCCCCGGCGTGCGGGAGTGGTTTGGGCGCATCAATGCCTTCGGCGAGGAACAGGGCGTCACCATCGAGCACTATGTCATCTCATCCGGCCTGCGGGAGATCATCGAGGGCAGCGGCATCGCCCATGAATTCCGCGAGATCTACGCCTGTGAGTTCTTCTACAACGCGGAGGGGCTGGCGGCATGGCCCAAGCTGGATGTCAATTTTACCAACAAGACCCAGTTCGTCTACCGCATCAACAAGGGCGTTCTGGATGTGTCCGACGACAAGACGCTGAACGACTCCATGCCCGATGACAGCAAGCGTATCCCCTTCACCAACATGATCTACGTGGGCGACGGATTGTCCGACGTGCCGTGCATGAAGATGATGCGGGCCTACGGCGGGCAGGCTATCGCCGTGTATCAAGCCGGCAACCGCGCCGGTGTGGAGGACCTGCTGAGCAAGGGGCGGGTGGACTTCATCTTCCCCGCCGACTATCGGGAGGGCACGGGACTGGACAGCACCGTGAAGAACATCATCCGGAAGATGGCCATCAGCGATGCCCTCACCGCCGAGAACGTCCAGCAGCTCCAGGCCATCGGGCGGGGCGACCTGCCGGAGCAGGTGGGACTGTTCGAGTGAGAAAAAACTGCGAAAAAAGCGTCTGCACGCGGTGCGTGCAGACGCTTTTTTGTGTTTGGAGGGGTGCGGGCGGGGCTCACTGCATGACCTGACGGATCACGCGGATGAAGCAGGCGCGGTCGTAGATCACCGGCACGGGGTACGTGGGGTTGGCCTCCGCCGCGGCCCAGGCCGCCATCCGGGGCAGGTCCTGCTCCCGTATGCAGGTGAAACCGGTGGGAATGCCCAGACGGCGTTCCATGGCGGAGATGGCGTCGATAAAGGCGTTGGCTCTGTCCGCCTCGCTGTCGCCGGTGAGGCCCACCAGCTCCGCCAGGCGGGCCAGCTTTCGGTGGGCCGCCGGACCGTAATCCCGCAGGACCACCGGCAGCAGTACCGCGTTGGCAAGGCCGTGGCCCACGCCGTACAGGCCGCCCAGAGTGTGGGCGATGGCGTGGACGTTGCCCACACCGGCGCGGGTGAAGGCGAAGCCCGCCTGATAGGAGGCAGTGAGCAGAGCCTGTCGGGCGGCCACATCATCGCCGTGGGCGCAGGCGTGCTCCAACGTTTGAAAAATGGTGACAACGGCCTGCTCCGCCAGCCGGTTGGTCTCACGGGTGGGGTAAAAACGGCCCAGATATGCCTCCACCGCGTGGGTCAGGGCATCCATGCCCGTCTCGGCGGTGGTGTGGGGCGGCAGGGATACGGTGAGCAGCGGGTCCAGCACGGCGCAGCGGGGGATCAGGCACAGGTCGCTGACGGCGTACTTGTGGTGGTCCGCGCCGGTGACTACGGCGGCAATGGTGGTCTCGGAGCCGGTGCCGGCGGTGGTGGGCACGGCAATAAAGGGCGGAATGGGGCGGCGCACCTTCAGAAGCCCCGCCATCTGGGCCAGCGTCCTGCGGGGACGGGCCAGCAGGGCCGCGGCAGCCTTGGCCGCGTCCATGGGACTGCCGCCGCCCACGGCCACGAAGCTGTCGCACTGTTGTGCGCGGTACAGGGCGGCGATGGCCTCCGCCTCGGCCACCGGCGGGTTCGGCGTCACGCCGGTATAGAGGGCATAGCCCTCCAGCCGGTCCAGCACCTGCCGGAAGGCAGGGGCGGCGCACTGGCGGCGGCTGGCCACCACCAGAGGGCGGCGGGCGCCGTACTTTTGCAGCAGGTCCGGCAGGCGGCGGAAGCTGCCGGCACCGATGACGGCCTCCGGCCTGCGCCAGGGCAGCAGGCGGGCGCCCAGCCCGAAGGCCAGCTGGTAGGTACGATACCACAGATGCAGTAAGGTCAGGGCGGACACGTCCTTTCGTTTTTTTGTCCCATTATGGCAGATGGGGGCGGGTTTTGCAAGGAAAGGACGCAAAAAAGGGGGCGGCATACGCCGCCCCCTTGGGAGATGGTCTATCACTCCACCGTCTCGATCAGGCCGTAGCCGCCGTTGTTGCGGTGGTACACCACGCAGATGGCGTTGTCGTCAATGCGGCGGAACACATAGAACGAGTGATCCAGCAGGTTCATCTGCAGGATGGCCTCGTCCGTGGTCATGGGCTTGACGGCAAAGCGCTTGGTGCGGATGACATCGAAGTCGTTGTCCTCCACCACGTCGAACTCAGCCGGAACGGAGGATACCAGCGCATCGGCCCGCAGGTTCTTCGCCAGGCGGGTCTTGTTCTTGCGGATGCGGCGGTCGATGAAGCTGACAGCCTCGTCAATGGCGCCGCGCATATCGCCGTCGGGGTCCTCCGTCTGGGCGCGGAACAACGTGCCGTTGGCGCTGCGAATGGTCAGCTCCACCACGCAGCGGTTCTTCTTCTCCACGGCAAAGGTCACAAAGGCGTCTGCCTCCTCCGGAAAATACTTATCCAGCTTACTGATCTTCTTTTCCGCGTATTCCTTGATGGAGTCGTTGAGGGAGATCTTCTTGCAGGCGAATGTGAACTTCATAATTCTTGCTCCTTTCGTCAGTGCGGTAAACACAGGTCAGGGTCGGGGAGCCGGTTCCCTTTATCCTTGTCCGTATTATAGCAAGTCGCATGACGTTTGAAAAGCCGTTTTCTGTGAATTTGTGAAAACTTCACAAATCGTTTGCAATTCAGACACATTCGACACCGGCCCCTAAAAGTCGTACCCGTCCGACAAAAGCTCCTATTTACAAGGGGACGGGCTTGCGCTACTATAATAGAGGAAGCTTTCCAATATCCCACCCGCTTGGGCCGCTCTGCTTGCAGGGCGGCTCCTTTTTTGTGAAAAAAAGAGAGACGGCATGCGCCGTCTCTCCTGCTCAGGCATCCAGTTTCTCCGAAAGGGTCTCGTCCAGCTTTACCGCGCCGTACAGGTTCTTGGCAGAGCAGCCGGCACGTCCGCCGCCGGCACAGGCGCAGGCACACGCACAGGCGCAGCTGCTGGCGCAGGCGCAGTGGCTTCCGCCGCCGAAGCCACCCCCGCCGAAGCCGCCGCCCCTGCTGCCGCCGCCGAAGCCGCTGCCGCCGCTGCGGGGCGGGCGGGGACGCCGCTTGGTGCCCTTGCTGCCCGGGCGGGGGCGTCCGTCGGGTCCCGCGGGATACCAGAGGTGGTTGACGAACACGTACCGTGTGCCGAAGCCGCCGGCGTAGCCGCCGACCAGCGCCCGGAGGATCCGCACCACCACCCAAACGATGAAAATGGTGATGATCAGCGTCAGGAACATGCCGGCCATGCTTGTGTCCTCGTCCTCGTCTCCGTCGTACCAGCCGTCATTCGGCGCGTTAACGGCGCTGTTGTCCGAGGACAGGACGGTGGGCCAGTCGGTGTAGACGGCGTGGACGCCCATGGTCTCGCCGTAGCCCAGGTCGGAGGCGGTGATAGTCATCATGCCGGTCTGGGGCGCGGCGGTGCCGCCGGCGTCCGCGGTAGCGGTGAGATCGCCGATAAGGCCCGCGGGGTCGATCCACTTCAGGGTCATCTCCCCCACCCCGGCCTCGTCGAACCAGCCCGGGGTATAGTCAAAAGTCACGGTATTGCCGCTGAGGGTATACATGTACTCCTGCACCCAGCGGTAGGAGAACGTAAACGTCTCTCCCTGTCTGTAGGCGCGGTCCAGGTAGACGTACATGTAGCTGTTGTCGAAGGACAGGCGCTCGATGTTGTCGGTGAGGGCTTCCTCGTCCCGCACGGAGCCGTTGGGCACGCCGATCTTCAGTTCCTGTCCGTAGGGCAGCTCTTCCAGCGCCGTCCATGTCAGATCGACGGTGATGGTCAGGCTGCCGTCATCGACGTTGGGGGCGGCGGTCACGTCGTAGCGGTCGATGTAGTCGTAGTCCGCCCAGGCGGTGACGGTGCAGCACAGGGCCGTCAGCAGGGCCAGCAGCAGGATGCGCAGTTTCTTCAGCATGTGGCCGCCTCCTCCCTGTTGCCGGTGTGCAGCTGACAGATGTGATCCATTCTGGCACTCTCCGCGCGGATGGCGGCGCAGCGGTCGCTGTTCCAGACGGCGGACCAGTCGTCGGTGAGCATATTGCCCAGCGGCGCGGCGCTGAGCCAGCTCTGGCAGGGGATGATGCTGCCGTCCGGCGCGATGGCCATGTTGCTCAGGCAGGCGCCGCAGCTGGGGATCAGGTGCAGGCCCAGAGCGCGCAGCGTCTCCTCCGGCAGCCAGCCCGGGCTGGTGAAGTCTAACTCCATGCTCAGCTCCTCCAGCACGGAGACGGCGCCTTGCAGCACGGCGGTGAGCTCCTGCTCCGTCAGGCGGGTAGCGCGGCTCTCCGCGCCCTCGGCGCTGCCGGAGGGGATCAGGCCGGAGCAGGTGGCGTAGCGCACGCCCAGAGACGCGGCAAAGCGCAGCGTGGCGGCATAGTCCGTGTTCAGGCTGCACAGCGGCGTGTTCACGGAGACGATCAGCCCCGCCGCCACGGCGTTCCGAATGCCCTGCACGGTCTTGTCGAAGCCGTCGACCCCCACCAGTGCGTTGTGAATGGCCGGGTCGGCGCTGTAAAGCGTGACCTGTACGCTGTCCAGACTGGCGTCGTACAGCTTGGCGCACAGCTCCGGCGTCAGCAGCTGACCGTTGGTGTTCAGGCGGGTGACGAACCACTGAGCCGCGTCCACCAGCTCCGGCAGGTCGGCGCGGAGGGTGGGTTCGCCGCCGGTGAACGTCACCTGCGGGATGTTGGCCTCCCGCAGGCGGCGGAGGATGTCCAGCCACTGCTGGGTGGACAGCTCCGGCGCGTCCGCCAGGGACTGGCCGGCGGCGTAGCAGTGCAGGCACTTCTGGTTGCAGTGCCACGCGCCGCTGCGGCGCATGGCGCTGAGCATCAGGTCCATGCGGTGGGGCGCAGTCATCTCCGCGGCATAATCCCCCAGCGACAGGGTCCCCACCTCCACGGCGGGCTCCTGCCCACGGGCGATGGCTACCAGCGAGGTGAGCATCAGCTCCAGATCGCCGGCCAGTCGGTTCTTTGAGGTGAAGGGATAGGTCTTACGGGTCTCGGCCACAGCGGACGCGGCCATGGCGCGCCAGTCGGACTCACTGATCTCCAGACCGGCAAAGGGCTCCAGCCGATCCATGAAGTTGGCCAGCAGAATGGCCCAGGATAAGTTCAGCGGCACCAGCTTATCGCCGTTGAGCAGCAGCAGGAACGGCGCGTCGGCGGCGTCCTGCCGCGGCGGGATCATATGGATGCGCACCACGCCGTGGCCCTTGGGGTCCAGCGTGATGTGCCGCACGCAGTTCAGGTGCTTGCGGCGGTAGCGCTCCTCCAGAAAAGCAGGCATCGGTCCTCACTCCTTTCGTTGGCCACAGTATAGCACGGGGGCCGGAAAATGGCAACAGAAACGCCCCGCCTTCCGGCGGGGCGTCAGCTTGTCAAAAAAGTCCGAACGGACTTTTTTGACAAGCTGACAGCAAAATCGCAAAATAAAAAACAGTATTTTGCGATTTTGGCCGCTGCGGCGGGTGATCGAACGCGAAAGGGAACCCTAACGGTTCCCTTTCACACTATCCTTCCCTCCGATACTTGTGGCCAGGCAGGGTTTTGGACAGACTAACGCCCCGCCTTCCGGCGGGGCGCTTCGTATGCAGATGGGCCGTCAGTCGTTGACATCGTAGAAGATGCGCTCGCCCTCCTCGGCCAGCCCCAGCAGGTCGCGGGCCAGCGCTTTGATGAACTCCTGATCGTCCTTTTTATCCAGGTCCGACTGGAGGGCCTGGTTCTCCTGGGTCTTTTCCTGCAGCTGCTGGGTGAGGGCCGCCTCCTGGGCCCGTACCTCCTTCAGGCGGCCGTAGACGTTGATGATCTCCACGCCCACTACCAGGATCAACACGGCCAGTACCATGACCAGCACGGTATTGTTCCGCTTTTTGCGTGGTTTCTTCTTCTGCGCCATGGTCTCCTTCCCCTTTCTGACGGCGGCAGAGCCGTCCCTTTCTCTTTATTGTAGCGCAGGCGCGGTGAAAAGGAAAGGTTTTTTTCAGGAAAGCGGCGGCTTTTTTCACCCAGCACACCAGTATCGCCGCAGGGCGGCACAGCAGGCGGCAGCACTGCACCGCCGCGTCCAGCCAGAAATCCCACAGAGGGCGCAGCAGCGGCGGCAGCGTCAGGCCGTACAGCAAAGCCCCCAGAGCCATGCCCGTAAGCATGTAGAGCCGTAGCTCTCCCTGTCCGATGCGCAGGGCGAACCACAGCAGAAGCAAGCCCTGCACGGCGATATACACCGCGTCCAGCGCACCGGTAAGGCGGCGGTTCCTGCGGCGGCGGAGCCGCACTGTGCGCAGCAGGTCGTAGCACATGGCGGAGGCGGCACCCAGCGCCGCGGCGGTCAGGTAGGCGGACAGCTGCTGGGAGACGTGGTTTTCCATGTCAGCCGAACAGGCGGGACAGGAACGACCCCTGCCGCACCTCCGTATCCTCGTAGGTCACGGCGTCGATGCGGCCATCCACCTGCATCTCGCCGCCGTCCAGCGACAGCTTGCCGATGTGCAGCTCCTCGCCGGTGATGATCAGCGTGCCGGCGCTGGTGGTGGTAACGATGCAGTTCTCGTCGAACCGCACCACGTCCTCCACGCCGGAAACGCTCAGCTTCTCCCGTCCCTCCAGCTGGAGACGGTGATAGGCGGCCACGCCGCCGTCGGTCATATCGTAAGACATTGAAAAAGCGCTCCCTCCCACACAGTTTTCACTGTATCGTATGAGGGAACGCCCTGCATTATGACAGTTTGTCCGGCTGAGCCGCCGCTTCGCGGTACATGGCGGCAGCCGCGTCCTTGCCCACGTTTTCCGCCACGCTGAGCACCTCCACCGTCAGGGTCTTCTGGCCGAAGCGGATGGAGATAACGTCGCCCACCTTTACATCGTAGGACGCACGCTGCACCCGTCCGTTGACGGTGACGCGCTCGTTGTCGCAGGCCTCGTTGGCCACAGTGCGGCGCTTGATGAGGCGGGATACCTTCAGATATTTATCCAGACGCATATGGTCCTCCTTCGCGATAAAAAAGGAGCCGGCGCGTCACGCCGGCTCCTGTGAAACCAAACTTACTCGGCCACGGCGTCCTTCAGGGCCTTGCCGGCCTTGAAAGCGGGGACCTTGGAAGCGGGGATCTCCACCGTCTCCTTGGTGCGGGGGTTCAGGCCGGTACGGGCGGCGCGCTTCTTGGTCTCAAAGGAGCCAAAGCCCACCAGCTGTACCTTCTCCTCGGCCTTCAGGGTCTCGGTGATGGTCAGCAGGGTAGCGTTGACGGCGGCCTCGGTGTCCTTCTTGGACAGACCGGTCTTCTCCGCCACAGCGGCGATCAGTTCAGTCTTATTCATGATAGTTCCTCCCAAAATTTTTCATTTGTTGACACCGTCCCGGCGGGCGGTGTATCTCAAAACGATCAAGATCGCATTAAGAACGTTTGGCTTCGTCCCACAGGGCGGTCATCTCCTCCAGCGACAGCTGGGAGACCTCCCTCCCCCGGACCGCCGCGCCCTCTTCCACGGCGCGGAAACGATGGATGAATTTTTCGCAGGTGCCGTTGACTGCGTCCTCGGGGTCGCATCCGCAGAAGCGGCCCACCTTCACAGCGGCGAACAGTACGTCGCCCAGCTCGTCCGGCACATCGCCGCCATTCTCCACGGCGCGGCGCAGCTCGGCCACTTCCTCCTCCAGCTTGTCCAGCGCGCCCTGTACATCCGGCCACTCAAAGCCGGCGGCGGCCGCCTTCTTCTGCAGCTTTTCAGCCCGCCACAGGGACGGCAGGCTGCGGGCCACACTGTCCATACTGTCGGCCACAGTGTTCTGGCCCTTTTCCCGGCGCTTCAGCTGCTCCCAGCTGACCAGTACGGACTCCGGCGACTCCTCGTGCCCGTCCCCAAACACATGGGGGTGGCGGAACAGCAGCTTTTTCACCACGCCGTCGCACACGTCGTCCATGGTGAAACGGCCCGCGTCGGACTCGATGTCCGCGTGGAACACCACCTGCATCAGCACATCGCCCAGCTCCTCCTTGAGAAGCACGGGGTCGTCGTTGTCGATGGCCTCGGCGGCCTCGTACGCCTCCTCCAGGAGGCCGCGGCGGATGGACTTGTGCGTCTGCGCCTTGTCCCAGGGGCAGCCATCCTCCGAGCGGAGAAGCCGGATGATCTCCAGCAGGTCCGCATAGTCATAGTGCGGTTTCCTTGTAAAATTTATCATATTTGCGCTCCTATTGCAAGAGGTTTTCGTGGTGATGCGCCGAAAAGTTCAGTGTAAGTGCAGCATTCGGGCAATTTTTTCACCTTTCGGCAGGTCCAACACGTCCTGCCGCGTCACGGCGCCCAGCGCCAGCACCAGCACGCCGTAGACCACCACCGCCACGGCAATGGCGGGCAATACGGCCCAGCGCTCCGGCAGGCTGCGGGACAGCAGGCCGTAGGACGAGCGGGCGGCCAGTGCCATCACCGCCGTGATGAGAACGGGTCTGGCAAACAGGCGGAGGTAGGAGGGCCGCTCCGGCACGCAGCGGGCGATGGCGATGAGGTTCAGCACCACGATAAGCCCGTAGCAGTAGAGAGTGCTCACCGGTGCGCCGCGGACGTTGGTGGCGGGGTCGCCCACCATCAGGTAGTTGGTGATGATCTTCAGGATACCGCCGCACAGCAGGGTGACGACGGGGATGTACTCTTTGCCGTAGGCTTGGAGGACGCCGTTGGTGGCCACCATCAGGCACACGAAAATGCAGGCGATGCCCAGAATGGTCAGGTGATAGGCGGCGGCTGCGGCGGTGTCAGGCACCGCAGGGTACAGCAGGCGCAGGATGGGCCCCGCCAACACGGACAGGCCCGCGCCGGTAGGCAGGGCGATGAGGGTGGTGAGCTTCAGGGCCGCGGCGGCGCTGCGCCCCGCAGCGGGGCGGTCGCCCCGGGCCAGTGCGGCGGAGATGTCCGGCACCAGACTGACGGTGACGGGATAGATGAAGGACGGCGGCAGGGCGAACAGCGTCATGCCGAAGGTGTACTCGCCGTACAGCGCAGTGGCGGCGGCTTCCGTATAGCCCAGAGTATTCTGCAGGGTGGACATCACCAGCGCCTGATCCAGCAGGGTGATGAGGCTCATGCCCGCCGCGCCCAGCGTGATGGGGATGCCGGCAGTCAGCAGTTCACGGAGCACGGCGCTCCGTGCAGGCGGTACGTCCACGGCGGCGCGGTCACGGCGGCGCAGCAGGAACACGGTCAGCACCGTCAGAGACAGCAGGGACCCTGCGGTGACGCCGGCGATGGCGCCGGCGGCGCACAGGGACGAGTCCGCCCCCCGGTGCAGCAGCACCAGGCACAGGGCGAGGCCGATGACCAGCTTGCCGGCGGACTCCGTCATCTGGCTGACGGCGGTGGGCGTCATGTCGCCCAAGCCCTGCGTATACCCCCGGATGGCGGAGGTCAGGCAGACGAACAGCACCGCTGGGCCGAGGACCCGGATGGCGGGCGCGGCCAGTGAGTCGTGGAGCAGGCCGCTGAGCACCTGCGGAAACAGGCACATGACGGCGCTGCACACCGCGCCGATGACGGCCAGCAGCGCCAGCGCCGTCCGGAAAATACGGCGCTGGGCGTTGAGGCGGCCCTGCGCCGCGGCGCGGGATACCAGCCGGGACAGAGCCAGCGGCAATCCCGCCGTGGACAGCACCAGCAGCAGGTTGTAGATGTTATAGGCCGCGTAGAAGTGGGCCATGCCCTCCTTGTCCAGCAGGTTGCCCAGCGGGATCTTGTAGAGCGCGCCCAGCACCTTGGTAACGGCCACGGCAAGGGCCAGCACGGCGGCGCCGCTGATGAAGTTGTGCCGTCGCTGGGCCATAGGCGCCTCCCGTCTGCTATTTCATGGCCTCGTGGAACCGGCGGAACGTCTCCAGATCCTGCCGGATCTTCTCGGGGCGGGCGATGTACTCCGTGGGAAACTTGGGGTGAAAGACCCGCTCGATACGGTCGTGTACGGGGTCCACCATCTTCGTGGAGCCGCCGGCGCCCAGAGACAGGATGCTGTGCAGCTCCTCCATGATGTAGATATTATACAGTCCCTCCGCGCCGGATATGCACCAGCCTACGTTCTCGAAGCTGCCGGACATATACTTCTGGCGGTAGAGGTAGTAGGGAGTGAAATTCGCGGCGCGCAGGGCTTCGTTGGCGTAGTCCAGCATGGCGGACACGTCCTGCGCCGATGGGATGGGCAGGCCCTCCAGCAGAATGCGGCTGCCCTTCTTCAGGCTGAGGGTGTGGACGGTGATGTTGTCCGCGCCGAAGGTCAGGCACTTGTCCAGCGTGCGGCGGAAGCCCTCCGGCGTGTCGGCAGGCAGGCCGGCGATGAGGTCCATGTTCACATGGGGGAACCCCATGGAGGCAGCAAGCGCCATGGTCGCCTCGATGTCCGCCGCCGTGTGCTTGCGGCCGATGGCCCGCAGCACCTCGTCCTCCATGGACTGGGGGTTGACGCTGATGCGATCCGCGCCGTGGTCCAGCAGCACCTGCAGCTTCTCCCGTGTGATGGTGTCGGGGCGGCCCGCCTCGATGCAGTACTCCGCGCAGTCGGTGAGGTCAAAGCTGCGGTTCAGATGGGTCAGCAGGTGATCCATCTGCCGGGCCGACAGGGTGGTGGGCGTGCCGCCGCCCATATAGAAGGACTTGATGCGCAGGCCCGTCTCCGCCACCATGCGGGCAGCGTCGGTGATCTCCTGCTCCAGCGATGCCAGATAGGGCTCCATCAGGCCGAAGGACTTCTCCACCGATGCGGACACGAAGCTGCAGTAGGCGCAGCGGGTGGGGCAGAACGGGATGCCCACGTACAGGGAGATCTCATCGGGGCGCAGGTCGCGTTTGGCCTTCAGGCCGGCCCGGGCCGTCTCGATGGCCAGGCGGCGGCGCTCCGGTGAGACGAAGTAGGTGTCACGCAGGACGCGGTCCGTTTCGCGCTCCGTTTTGCCCTGCTCCAGCATAGCGCGGGCCAGCTTGCCCGGGCGGATGCCGGTGAGGGCGCCCCAGCTGGGGGTAACGCCGGTGATGTCACGCGCCGCCTTGAAGAACGACAGCTTCAGGGCACGCTGACGCAGACGCTCCCGCTCGTACTCGTCGGGGGCATCCGTAAGAACAGCGCGGGAGACGCCCCGCGCCGTTTTGCCATGATAATGAATGCTGGTGACGCCGGTGGCATAGCGCTTGCCCTCCGTCAGGGAGACATAAGCGCAGTCGTCCTCCCCCGCCTCCGCTGTCTCGTAGACGGGGCGCTCCTCGGGGAAGAAGGCCAGCAGGCTCTGCTCAATGGCATAGCGGTCGTCATGGCCGCGGAAGATCAGCTTCATCGCGCCGACCCCTGCCGCATGTAGGGGTTGACGCGGCGCTCGTAGTCCAGCGTAGTCTCCATGTCGTGGCCCGGGAACACCCGCAGGTTCCCCTCCAGTGCCGCCAGGCGGCCCAGAGAGGCCAGCATCTTCCGGTAGTCGCCGCCGGGGAAATCGCACCGTCCGCAGGAGCAGCGGAACAGCGTGTCGCCGGCGAACAGCACGCCCTGCCCCTCCACCAGCAGGCAGACGGAGCCCTCGGAGTGACCCGGCGTTTCCAGCACACGGAGAGTCAGCCCGCCCAGCGGCAGGGTGTCGCCCTCCTTATAGTAGCGCTGGTTCTCCGGCCCCACCTTGCGGAACAGCAGCTCGCCGCGCTCCGTATCCACGGCGTCCTTTTCGTGGATATATACCGGCACGTCCGGGTACTGCTCCAGCAGAGGGCGGACAGCGGAGGTGTGGTCAAAGTGGCCGTGGGTCAGAAGGATATATTGCAGGGTGCAGCCGCTCTGCTCTACCAGACGGGCCACCCGGGCGGCGTCATCGCCGGGGTCGATGAGGGCGCAGACGCCGGCTGTCTCATCGCACAGCAGGTAGCAGTTGGTCATGATGGGGCCGACCTGAATGGATGTGATCTTCATGGCGCTTCCTTTCTTACAGCTGATCGGTGTCCACCACCAGCGTCACCGGCCCGTCGTTGAGGCTCTCCACCTGCATATAGGCGCCGAACTCGCCGGTCTCGGTGTGGAAGCCCTTGTCCCGGCAGAGCTGGACGAACTTCTCGTACAGGGGGATGGCCACCTCCGGCCGTGCGGCGGACAGGAACTCGGGACGGCGGCCCTTTTTGCAGCTGCCGTACAGCGTGAACTGGGAGACGATGAGCAGCTGGCCCTTCACGTCCTCCAGACTGCGGTTCATCTTACCGTTTTCGTCCTCAAAAATGCGGAGCCCGGTGAGCTTGTCCGCCAGCTTGACGGCCTGGGCCTCGGTGTCCTCATGGGTCACGCCCAGCAGGATGAGGAAGCCCTCCCCGATCTGGCCGTGTACTTCGCCGTCGATAGTGACGGATGCGTGCTTCACGCGGGTCAATACTGCTCTCATGGCATATGCTCCTTTTTCTGGTTTAACCGGCGGGGCGGGTGACCCGCATGACGCCGGAGATCTGCTCGATCCTCCGCATGACCGTTTGCAGCTGCTGGCTGTCGGACACGTCCGTGTCCAGCGTGATGAGGGCAAAGCCGTCCGGCGTGCTGCGGGCGTTCATGGAGGAGACGTGGGTCTTGGTGCTGGACAGCACCGTGGAGATGTCCACGATCAGGTTCAGGCGGTCCTTGGCCACCACCTCCAGCGTGGTACGGTAGCTCTCCCGGGTGTTGCCGCCCCAGGAGACTTTGATCCAGCGGCCGGCCTCCTCCGGCTTGCGGCGGGCGGGGTCGGCGTTGGGGCAGTCCGCCCGATGGACGGAGATGCCATAGCCGCGGGTAATGAAGCCCACGATGTCGTCCCCGGGCACGGGGGTGCAGCATTTGGAGAACTTCACCAGACAGTTGGTAAGGCCCTCCACCACGATGCCCTGCTCTCCCTTGGCGCGCTGAGGCACTGCGGGGCGGGTCTGCTGGGGCTGATCCGCTACGGGCACCTCGGCCTGACGCTCTGTCTGATGCTGGTGGAGGATACGCTGGATATCCTCCCGCAGGCGGCCCATGACCTTCAGGGCGGAGACGCCGCCGTAGCCGATGGCGGCGTACATATCGTCCAGGCTGTTGTAGCTCAGTTTTTTCAGGACATTGGACAGGTTTTCCTCGTTGGTCAGCTCCTTCAGCGTCACACCGGTGCGCTTCAGCTCCGACTCGAAGCTCTGGCGACCGTTGACGATGTTCTCATCCCGCTTCTCCCGCTTGAACCACTGGCGTATCTTGCTGCGGGCGTTGCTGGAGCGGGCGATCTTCACCCAGTCGCGGCTGGGACCGTGGGCGGATTTGCTGGTCATGACCTCCACCACATCGCCGTTGCGCAGGTGGTAATCGAACTGGACGATGCGTCCGTTGACCTTGGCGCCGGTCATGTGGTTGCCCACGGCGGAGTGGATGGTGTAGGCAAAGTCGATGGGCGTGGCGCCGGCGGGCAGGTTGATGACATCGCCGTTGGGGGTGAACACGAACACCTCATCGGCGAACATGTCCACCTTCAGGGAGTGGATAAAGTCCTCGGCATCGGTGCCCTCCTGATTCTCCAGCAGGCGGCGCACCCACTCGTAGCTGCGCTCGTCACCGGCGCCCTGGCCGTTCTGCTTGTACTTCCAGTGGGCGGCCACGCCGTACTCGGCCACCTCATGCATCTCCCTGGTGCGGATCTGTACCTCGAAGGGGATGCCGCTCTCGCCCACCACCGTGGTGTGCAGACTCTGGTACATGTTGGGCTTGGGGGTTCCGATATAGTCCTTGAAACGGCCCAGAATGGGCTTATACAGGTCGTGTATCAGGCCCAGAACGTTATAGCAGTCCGCCACAGTGTCCACGATGACGCGGAAAGCGAACAGGTCGAACACGTCGTCCAGCGACTTGTTCTGGGTGTACATCTTGCGGTAGATGGAGTAGGGGTGCTTCATGCGGGCCTGCACCGTGGCGTCGATGCCGGCCTCCCGCAGGCGGGTGGTGATCTGGTCGTGGATGGCGGACATGAAGCCGTCGTACTCCGCCGCCTTCTCGTCCAGCGCCTCGATGATCTCCCGGTAGCCCACGGGGTCCAGATATTTCAGGGACAGATCCTCCAACTCCCACTTCATGCGCTGCATACCCAGACGGTGGGCGATGGGGGCGTAAATTTCCATGGTCTCGAAGGATTTCTGCTTCTGCTTCTCCGGCGTCTGGTACTCCATGGTACGCATGTTGTGGAGACGGTCGGAGATCTTGATGAGGATGACCCGGATATCCTTGGCCATGGCCATCAGCATCTTGCGGAGGTTCTCCATCTGCTCCTCCTCTTTGGAGGTGTAGTGGACGCGGGTCAGCTTGCTGACGCCCTCCACCAGATCCGCCACTGTAGGGGAAAACAGCTTGCTGATCTCCTCGTGGGTGGCGTCGGTGTCCTCGATGGTGTCGTGGAGCAGGGCCGCCACGATGGACTCCGTGTCCAGGTGCAGCTCCTCCGCCACGATCTGGGCCACGGCCAGCGGGTGGGTGATGAACGGCGAACCGTCCTTCCGGTTCTGTCCGGCGTGGTGGGCGGCGGCGTACTCATAGGCGGCGCGGATCTGGTCGAAGCCGGCGGACGGGTTATATGATTTCACTGTTTCGATCAGGCGATCGTACATCTCCTGGGGTGTCATGGTCATTGTACAGTGCCTCCCTTCTCCGTCATCTGGCGGAGCCACAGCAGATGAGGTGACTCCGACAGCACCACTTTCTTCCCGCGGTGCAGGCGGATGGTCACGTCATCGTCCTGATGCTCCATGGTCAAAAGTCCCCGCTCGGCAAATACCTCCAGGCACAGGGACGCCCGGGGGAACGGCTCGGTTTTGCCCAGCTCCGCCGCCACCGCCCGCAGCAGCGGGAGATAGCCGGTGGTGAGACCGGGCTCCGGTACCGTGTGCTCCAGAAAGCGCCATGCGGCGGCGAACTGATCCCGCGTAGGCAGCAGGCGGCGGGCGTCCCGTATCGTCAGGGACTGATGGGCCGTGCAGCGGTCCGCAAGGGCAAGCCCCTCCTGCTCCCGTCCGCTGGGGTACAGGGACGGCCGCAGGTCCACCATCTGGAGCTGCACCGTCCGGCTGCCGCGGAACTCGTTGATCTGCAAATAGAAGGCGGCATCCACGCGGTCACCGGCGCGGCAGCCGCAGTCCTCGGCCACGGTGGAGAAAAAGATGCCGTCAAACTGGGCGCTTCCCTTGCCGAGGCGCAGCTTCAGGTGGCGGTTCTGGCCCACGTTCTGGGTGCGCAGCAGCGTGGCGCCCAGCAGGCAGAATACGGGGCGGGCATTGCCGCTGCCGTAGGGCTCCAGTGCGGACAGAGCCTCCAGCTCCTCCAGCGTCACCGCGGAGGGGTGGGTGATGGCCACATCCACGTCCAGCTCGGACACGGGAGCCTGCCCGCCGCGGAAGCTGCGGGCATAGTCGTTCATGCGCTGGCGGAAGGCGGGGATATTCTCCTCCTGGATGGTGAAGCCCGCAGCCAGCTCGTGGCCACCGAAGCCCAGCAGCAGGTCCTTGCAGCTCTCCAGCGCAGCAAACAGGTTGAAGCCGCCCCAGCTGCGGCAGGAGCCCTTGCCGGTGGCGCCGTTCAGGTGGATCATAAAGCTGGGGCGGGAATACTTCTCGGAAAGGCGGCTGGCCACGATGCCCACCACGCCCTGATGCCAGCGGCTGCTCTCCAGCACCAGCGCGCTGCGGTCGCGGTCGGGCAGGTGGGCGATCATCTCCTCCGCCTGGGAGTAGATGGTCTGCTCCACGTTCTGGCGCTCGCGGTTCAGAGCGCACAGCTCACGGGCCATGCGCTCCGCCTCCGCCGGATCGGTACACAGCAGCAGTTCCGCCGCCTTGTCGGCGGCGCCCATGCGGCCCGCCGCGTTGATGCGGGGCGCCAGCACGAAGCCGATCTGCACGGAGGTGATCTCCCGGCCGGCCAGGCCGGCCTCCTTCAAAAGGGCGTGGAGCCCGATAAAATAAGAGTGGTCGATGGCGGCAAGGCCCCGGGACACGATGGTACGGTTCTCGCCGGACATCTGCATCACGTCGGCCACGGTGCCGATGGCGGCCAGCGTGCAGTAGCGGGAGAACAGGGCCTCCTCCCTGTCCGGCCCGCCCAGAGCCAGCACCAGCTTCAGCGCCACGCCGCAGCCGGCCAGATGCTTGAAGGGATAGCCGCAGTCGGGCCGGTGGGGGTCCACCACCGCGGCGGCATGGGGCAGCGTCTCCTTGCACTCGTGGTGGTCGGTGATGATCACATCCATGCCCAGAGAGTTGGCGAAGTCCACCTCCTCCACGCCGGTGATGCCGCAGTCCACGGTGATCAGCAGGCGGGCGCCCTGGCGGTACAGGTTCTCGATGGCATCACGGCTCAGGCCGTAGCCATCCTCGATGCGGCGGGGGATATAGTGCAGCACGTCGGCGCCGCGGCTCTGGAGATAGTCCACCAGGATGCAGGTGGCGGTGATGCCGTCCACGTCGTAGTCGCCGAACACGGCCATTCGCTCCCCTGCGGCCAGCGCCTGCTGCAGCCGCGCCACGGCCTTATCCATGTCGGCCATCAGGAACGGGCTGTACGTCAGACGCTGCTCATGCTCCAGAAACGCAGCGGCCTGCTCCGCCGTCTCAATGCCGCGGGAGGCCAGCACCTCTGACACCAGACAGGGATAGCCCGCCGCTTTCAGGCGCTCCGCCGCCTGGGGATGGGCATCGGCAATATGCCACTTCTGAAATTTCACGGCGGATCACCTCCTTCTTCCGGCGGCAGGGGCTATGCCGCCAATTTAACTTATAATACTTTATTATACCAAATGTAACGGAAAAGGTAAAGGGCAAAATATCCCGCCGCGCAATTGGGTTGCAATCGGCGGCGATATGGTCTACAATGATTCTAATTCAGACAGAATCGAGGACCTGCCCATGCGCCCTGACGGAACGAGAGTCAAAGACCTGCCGCCCATCGTGGCGGCGGTGCCCTACATCATGCCCAAGCGATACGATGCCTGGAACTCCATCACCGAGTACATCGACGAGGAGGCCATTAAATCCTACATCCGCGAAAAGCGCCGCAGCGGCGTGCGCATCAACCACATGGCCGTCATCATCGCCGCGTACTACAAGGCGATACAGACCAACCCCAAGCTGAACTACTTCGTGGTGAACAGCCACATCTACCGGCGCAACCACTTCAGCGTGTCCTTCGTCATCCTGAAGAAGCTGGCGGACGGCTCGCCGGACGAGACGACGCTGAAGATCTATCTCGAGCCCAGCGACACCGTGTTCACCATCCAGCAGAAGATCACCGATGCCATCGAGGCCAACCGACACACGGAGCAGAAAAACAGCACCGATAAGTTCGCACGGATGATGTTCTCCGTGCCCGGCCTGCCCAAATTCGTGGTGTGGCTGGCGTACCATCTGGACAGGCACGGGCTGCTGCCCCGCAAGATCATCGACCTGAGCCCGTTCCACACCAGCCTGTTCATCACCAATCTGGCGTCTATCAAGACCAGCCACATCTACCACCACTGCTATGAATTTGGCACCACCAGCGTGTTCGTCTGCATGGGAAAGCCGGTGCCCAACTATATGAGCGGAGACCTCAGCAAGAAGATGATGCCGCTGGGCATCGTCATGGATGAGCGCATCGCCACCGGCTATGAGTACGCCTCCTTCTACAACGATTTCCGGAAGCACATCCGGAGGCCGGAGCTGCTGGAGACGCCCTTTGACGGCAGCGCCGCGCCGGAGGCGGCGAAAGCGGACACAGAGGAGCCCGCAGCGGTGTGATACATCCATACACCATCGGCGGACAAGGACAACAATCGCCGGAAAGGCACGGCGACAGGCGTGCCCGCCCTTTCGGCCGATGGCAATATATACAGAAACACAGGGACGGCGCCGACGCGCCGTCCCTGTGTGCGGGTATAGGGGATATGTGAGGGGGTGTCACACTTAGAAGAACAATGCCCAGCCCAGGAAGCCCAAGCAGGCCACCGCGCCGGTGAACAGCAGGATCACCACCAGATAGCCCATGATGTCGCGGGCGGACAGCTTTGCGATGCCCAGCGCAGGCAGTGCCCAGAACGGCTGGATCATATTGGTCCACTGGTCGCCCCAGGCGATGGCCATGGCGGTGCGGCCGGCCGCGATATTCATCTCCGCACCGGCAGGCATCATGATGGGGCCCTGGACGGCCCACTGGCCGCCGCCGGAGGGGACGAAGAAGTTGACGATACCGGCGGCCAGGAAGGACAGCATGGGAAACGTCACATTGTTGGAGATGTCCACGAAGAACTGGGAGATAACGCCGGCCAGCGACACGCCCTGATCGTTGGCGGCCACCATCATGCCCATGATGCCTGCATAGAACGGGAATTGCAGCAGAATACCGGCGGCGCCGGCGGCAGCATCGCCGATGGCGTCCACATAGCGGCGCAGGTCGCCGTGGAGCAGCAGACCCAGGAACAGGAAGATCATGTTCACGATGTTCAGACCCAGGGTAAAGCCGTTCTGCACGAAGTAATAGACGATGTACACGAAGCCGAACACCACGGTGATGGCCCACAGGATCTTGGAGTGCTCCAGCTTTTCAGCAGGGGTATCCATAGCGTACACGCGCTCCTCCTCGTCCACCAGCAGGGCGGGGTTCACGGTGATGGTATGGTCCTTGTCGGGGTGCATGGCGTAGTTGATGAAGGGCATCAGCACCAGGATGACGCCGCACATGATGAGGTTCACGGGGTGGAATACCGTCTCGGTGATGGGAGCCTGGTACATCACGCCGCCGAAGTCCTTGCCGGCCACCAGATCCAGCGGGATAGAGCCGGACAGGCCGGCGTGCCAGATGACGAAGCCGGAATAGGCAGAGGCGATCAGCAGGGGGTAATCCACAGTGGGCACACGGCGCACCACCTCTTTGGCCAGCAGAGCGCCGATGACCAGACCGAAGCCCCAGTTCAGCCAGCAGCAGATAGTGGACACGAACGTGGTCACCAGAATGGCCTGCTTGTCATTATGGCAGAGAGCGGCCACGGCGCGCAGCGCCTTCTTGCAGGGACGGGCGGAGGCCATAGCGGAGCCGAACACCAGCACCAGCGCCATCTGCATGGAGAAAGCCAGCAGATTCCAGAAGCCGCCCTTGGCATCGCCCCACTTGGCGATGACCTCGACGGGGCCCATGCCGGTGGCGCACATGGCGGCCACGAATACGATCAGGGTCAGGATGATGGCGAACAGAAACGCATCCGGCAGCCACCGGTTTACGACGCGCACACATCCATTGGTGAATTTTTTGAACACAACGTCACTCTCCTTCACTACACACAAATTGGCAGGATACCGGCACAGCATCTTCCCTTTTGGTCCGTGACCGGCAAGACCAGTTTACTACGTTAAGGTTTTAACATCAAGTGTAAATGTGTCGTTTGTTAAAATTTTAATAAAGATCGCCCGTGTGAGAAGCCCAGGTTATGGCATTTTCTGTCACATTTGCACAAAAAGAAACACCGGAACAGCCCATTTGTTGTTCCGGTGTTTTTCGTCAAAAGACATTACCACCCCGTATTGTCCGTATGGTCAGGGCCGTCGTAGGGTCGGAATTCGCCGCTGCCGCCGCGGTCCGGCGCCCAGCCGATGCCCTTGGCCGCCTTGATCTGCTGGAAGAAGCCGACGTCAGTCTGGACGATGTAGGGATTCATCCAGATGGCCAGGATGTTCAGCGTCAGGCCGCTGAGTATGCGCCAGCCGATGAAGCTCAGGTCCAGCACGAACAGCTGCCACTTGAAGCCGGCAGTCTGGGCCTTGCTCATGTTGATAGCCTCCATCACGCCCATGTCGGGGTTTTCGCACAGGTTATACACAGCGAAGCGGTAGCGGTAGGCCGCGATGAAGCCCGGGATGATGAACAGCAGCGTCCACAGGAAGATGAAGATGTACTGCACCAGCGCCAGCAGGATCAGCTTCCCGGCGAAGGAGAAGCCGTCGAACAGCCCCAGATACGGCACCTCCTCGCCGCGGCGTACCGCCAGATGGTACCGGTAGTAGCCCGCGTTCAGCAGCACGCTCAACAGCGACACCAGGATGGACACGAACGTCACCAGCGCCGCAGGGAACGCCCGATGCAGCACCAGAAACGACAGATCCACGCCGGTACTATAATAAATATTGTGGACCATGTCCTCATCGAAGGACACAAAGTCTGATACGGCGGTGAGCAACAGCGAGATGCCCATGAACAGCAGCGTGAACAGGTACGGGGAGACGCGGGCGCCGCGGAGGATGCCCTTCGCCTCGTTTTTCAGGGATACACGGTCAAGAAGCATAATGTCCCATCCTTTCTGCGCGGGGACCGAATGTATTTCTCCCGCGATGCGCTAATATTCTAACACAGCGGCGGCGGAAACACAAGGGCTGCCGCAGGGCGGCCGGAACGGCGGATTTTTTGGCGCTCGCCGGGAAATGTGGGAATATTTCACGAGAAACGCCGTCAAGCCCGCGATAAAAACGGCAAAAAACCACAGGAATTGCGCCGTAGGGCTGGACAAGAGAAAAGTTTTGTTGTAATATCTGAATAGTATGCGGTGGCAAAGGGCCACCCGGTAGTAAGATGAGGTGAAGACAATGGCACAAGCTTTCTTTGGCGGCGTTCATCCTAACGACATGAAGGCCGCGACCAATGAAAAGGCCATCGAACAGCTGGCAGCGCCGGCTGAGGTGGTCATTCCCATGTCTATGCACATCGGTGCGCCTTGCAAGCCTATCGTTGCGGTGGGCGACAAGGTAAAAATTGGACAGAGGATCGGCGAACCCGGCGGATTTGTTTCCGCACCCATCCACGCCAGCATCTCCGGCACGGTGAAAGCCGTGGAGCCCCGCCCCTTCAACATGGGCGGCAAGATGATGTCCGTGGTCATCGAGAACGACTTCCAGAACGAAGTGTCCGAGGAAGTCAAACCTGTGGCAGACCCCGACAGTCTGACCCCCGAGCAGCTGGTGGAGATCGTCAAGAACGCCGGCATCGTGGGCCAGGGCGGCGCGACCTTCCCCACCCACGTCAAGATCAGCTCCGGTCTGGGCAAGGTGGACTACGTGATCATCAACGCCGCAGAGTGCGAGCCGTACATCACCGGCGACCACCGTACCTGTCTGGAGCGTCCGGAGCAGGTCATCAAGGGCGCGACCCTGCTGGCCAAGTGCTTCGGCGTGGACAAGGTGTACATCGGCATCGAGGCCAACAAGCAGAACGCGGCCGATGTGCTGAACAAGACCATCGCCGAGCTGAACGCTCCCGTGGTGGTGGAGGTCCTGCACACCCGCTATCCCCAGGGCGCTGAGAAGCAGCTGGTCCAGGCCGTGTCCGGCCGTCAGGTCCCCAGCGGCAAGCTGCCCGCCGATGCAGGCTGCTGCATCTTCAACCTGAACACCACCTGCGCCATCTATCGCGCGGTGTACACCGGCATGCCCGTGGTGAACAAGATCGTCACCGTGTCCGGCTCCGGCGTTATCGACCCCAAGAACATCGAATGTCCCATCGGCACCCCCATCACCAAGCTGTTCGACGCCTGCGGCGGTCTGAAGGATGAGACCTACAAGCTCATCATGGGCGGCCCGATGATGGGTCTTGCCCAGTACGACGTGGACGTCACCGTGGGCAAGGGCACCGGCGCCATGCTGGCCTTCGCCGACAAGGAGGAGCAGTACGTCGAGGATCCCCAGTGCATCCGCTGCGGCAAGTGCGTGGGTGTGTGCCCCATCCGTCTGGAGCCCGTGTTCATGTACAAGTACCTGATGAAGGGCGACGTGGACACCTGGCAGAACGTGCTGCACGGTATGGACTGCATCGAGTGCGGCGCCTGCACCTACACCTGTCCCGCCCGCCTGCCCCTGACCCATGCGTTCCGGCTGGGCAAGCAGGAGGTCAACAACGCAAGAATGGCCGCCAAGGCCAAGGCGGAGGCCGAGGCAAAGGCCGCTGCCGAAAAGAAGGAGGCGTAAATCCATGACTGATTACAAGAATCTGAAGCTGATCGCGTCCTCCTCCCCCCATATCCGTTCCAACGAGGATACCCGCTCCATCATGCTGGACGTGATCATCGCGCTGCTGCCGGCCCTGGCCTGGAGCGTCTATGCCTTCGGCTGGAAGGCCCTGCTGCTCACCGCGGTGTCCGTGGTGTCCTGCGTGTTCTGGGAGTGGGCGTACCGCAAGCTCATGAAGAAGTCCAGCATGATCGGCGACCTGTCCGCAGTCGTCACCGGTATCCTGCTGAGCTTCGTGTGCCCCGTTGATCTGCCCTGGTGGGCTGTCATCATCGGCGCGTTCTTCTCCATCGTTGTGGTCAAGCAGCTCTACGGCGGCATCGGCTGCAACTTCCTGAACCCCGCGCTGGCGGGCCGTGCGTTCCTGCTGGCCAGCTATGCTACCGCCATGACCTCCTGGGCCATCCCCCAGATCCGTCCTGACGTCACCTCCGCCGCCACCCCCCTGCAGATCATGAAGGAGGGCACTGCCGAGGCCTTCAACACCCTGATGCAGAACTACTCCATCAGCGATATGTTCCTGGGCAAGATCGGCGGCTCCCTGGGTGAGGTCTCCTCCCTGTGCCTGCTGGTGGGCGGCGTGTTCCTGCTGATCCGCAAGGTCATCTCCTGGCACACCCCCGTGGCGTACATCGGCACCGTGGCCATCCTGTCCCTGATCGCGGCTCCTGCCGGCATCGGCGCTGTGGACTACATGCTCTACAACGTGTTCGGCGGCGGCCTGATGCTGGGCGCCATCTTCATGGCCACCGACTATGCCACCTCCCCCGTCACCAAGCCCGGCCAGCTGATCTTCGGCGTGGGCTGCGGTCTGCTGACCTGCTTCATCCGCCGCTTCGGCTCCTATCCCGAGGGCGTTTGCTATTCCATCCTGATCATGAACTGCACCACGTGGCTGCTGGATAAGTATGTCCGTCCCACCATCTACGGTGCTGCGAAGAAAGCGAAGAAGGAGGCGACTAAGTAATGAAGATCTCCGGTAAGTTTATTCTCAAGGTCGCCGGTACCCTGACCGTCATCTCTCTGGTCGTGGCCGCCCTGCTGGGTCTGGTCGACAACGTCACCGCTGACAAGATCGCGGCCATCGATGCCGAGAACACCCGCATCGCCATGAGCGCCGTTGTCCCCGAGGGCAGCGAGTTTACCGACAAGCTGGATATCCCCGAGGCCGTGGCCGCTGCCGCGTCCGCCCAGGGCGGTACGCTGTCCGAGCTGTACGGCGTCACCAACGGCGGCGCTGAGGCCGGCTACGTTATGAAGATCTCCGCCTCCGGCTCCCAGGGCACCATCGTGATGATGGTGGGCGTGGACGCCAACAAGGCCGTTACCGGCGTCTCCGTGGTCAGCCACTCCGAGACCTCCGGCATCGGCACCAAGGTGGTGGGCAACGAGCCCAACGCCGCCGGTGTCCCCGTGCTGGATCAGTTCATCGGCATGAGCGGCGCAGGCTCTCTGGTAGTCGGCAAGAACATCACCGCCGTCTCCGGCGCCACCGTTTCCACCAAGGGCATCAACACGGGCGTCAATGCCGCCCTGGCCGCCGTGGAAGCTCTGGGCTAAGAAAGGAGGAGCTGCATTATGAATTTCGGTAAGCAATTGAAAGAGGGTCTCATCACGCAGAACCCCGTGCTGGTCCAGGTCCTGGGCATGTGCTCCACCATGGCCATCACCACGTCGTTCTTCAACGGCCTGGGCATGGGCGTCAGTGTGCTGATTATCCTGACCCTGTCCAACATCTTTATCTCCCTGCTGCGCAAGATCATCCCTAATGAAGTGCGTATCGCCTGCTACATCGTGGTCATCGCCGGCTTCGTGACCTGCGTCGACCTGCTGCTGAAGGCCTTCGTTCCCGCCCTGTCCAGCTCTCTGGGCGTGTTTATCCCCCTGATCGTCGTGAACTGCATCATCCTGGGCCGTGCCGAGGGCTTCGCCTCCAAGAACGGCGTGGGCGCCTCCGCGGTGGACGGCATCTGCCAGGGCATCGGCTACACGCTGGTGCTGGTGGTGATGTGCGTGGTCCGCGAGTTCCTGGGCTCCGGTAAGTTCGGCGGCGGCCTGCTGGGCGGCGGCGGACTGGGCAGCGCACCCGGTGTCACCATTTTCCCCGAGGAGTTCGGCATCAAGGTCCTGACCCTGCCCGTGGGCGGCTTCCTGACCCTGGGCTGCCTCATCGCCCTGATGCAGTGGGCTCTGGCCAAGAGTGCTAAGAAAAAGGAGGCCAAGTAAGTTATGAGTGTGACTACGCTGCTCGCCATTTCTCTTGGCGCGATTCTGACCAATAACTTTATCTTCTCCCAGTTCCTGGGCATCTGCCCCTTCCTGGGCGTGTCCAAGAAGATCGACACCGCTGTGGGCATGGGCGCCGCCGTGACCTTCGTTATGGGTCTGGCCTCCGCGTTCTGCTATCTGGTGAATCTGGTGCTGGCGGCCCTGGGTCTGGAGTTCATGCAGACCGTGGCCTACATCCTGGTCATCGCCGGTCTGGTGCAGTTCGTGGAAATGTTCCTGAAGAAGAACATCCCCACCCTGTACACCGCCCTTGGCGTGTACCTGCCCCTGATCACCACCAACTGCGCTGTGCTGGGCGTTGCTCTGCTGAACACCCAGAACAATTACAACTTCATCGCGTCCGTGGTCTACGGCATCACCGGCGGTCTGGGCTTCCTGCTGGCCATCTTCCTGTTCGCGGCTGTCCGTGAGCAGCTGGAGGTCTCCAGTGAAAATCCCAAGGCCTTTGATGGCTTCCCCATCGCGCTGGTCACCGCCGGCCTGATGGCGCTGGCCTTCATGGGCTTCAGCGGCCTGAAGGTCTGGTAAGGAGGTAGCAACTATGACTATTGTATATGCGGTCGCCGTTCTGGGCGTACTCGCCATCGTTTTCGGCCTGATCCTCGCCGTCGCCGCCAAGGTGTTCGAGGTGGAGGTCGACCCCCGCCTGCCTGAGATCCAGGCATGTCTGGCCGGCGCCAACTGCGGCGGCTGCGGCTATCCCGGCTGCGGCGGCTGCGCCGAGGCCATCCTGGCCGGTAAGGCCCCCGTCACCGCCTGCGCACCTGCCGGTGCGGAGGGCGCTGCCAAGATCGCTGCCATCATGGGCATGGAGGCTCCCTCCGGCGACAAGATGGTGGCCCACGTGCTGTGCAACGGCGGCTGCAACGCCAAGGACAACTTCGAGTACCGCGGTGTGAAGGACTGTCTGGCAGCCACCAAGGTCTGCGGCGGCGACGCCAAGGCCTGCCGCTACGGCTGCTTCGGCTTCGGTTCCTGCGCCGCTGCCTGTAAGTTCGACGCCATCCACGTCGTCAACGGCGTGGCTGTGGTGGACAAGGAGAAGTGCACCAACTGCGGCGCCTGCCGCGCCGCCTGCCCGCACCACCTGATCGTGGAGGTGCCCTACAAGCAGAAGGTGTTCGTCAACTGCTCCAACAAGGACAAGGGCCCTGCCGTCACCAAGGTGTGCGCCTCCAGCTGCATCGCCTGCGGTATGTGCGAGCGCACCTGTAAGTTCGACGCCATCCACGTGGAGAACAATGTGGCCGTCATCGATTACAGCAAGTGCAAGAACTGCACCATGTGCGCCAAGGCCTGCCCCCGCAACGCCATCGAGCCCATCCCCACTCCTGAGGAGAAGGAGAAGTTCAAGGCTGCGCAGAAGGCTGCTGCTGAGAAGAAGGCTGCTGCCGCCAAGGCCGCCGCTGAGGCTCCCAAGGCCGAGTAACCACCTAATAAAACAAGAGACACGCCATCCGGCGTGTCTCTTGTTTTATTAGCTGTGGGGCCTCTCTCCGTCCTGCGGCAGATCTAAAAAAGGAAAGGGCGGGGTATCCCCGCCCTTTCCTTTTGACGTCCGCCGTGGTATACTGGAAAAAACGACCGCAAGGAGGCTCCCCGCCATGTCCGACACCATCGCTGCCATCGCCACGCCCCAGCTGCCCAGTGCCATCGGCATTCTGCGCCTGTCCGGCCCCGACACGCTGGCGGCGCTGGACCGCGTGTTCCGCGCCAGAAACGGCCGCCCCGCCGGTGCGCAGCAGCCTCGCAGCATGGTGTATGGCGACCTGCTGGACCGGAGCGGCAGCGTCATCGACCACGTGCTGTGTGTCCGGTTCGCAGGGCCCAACAGCTACACCGGTGAGGACTGCGCGGAGATACACTGCCACGGCTCGCCGGTGGTGCTGAACGCGGGTCTGGCCGCGCTGTTGGCCGCGGGGTGCCGTCAGGCCAGAGGCGGCGAGTTCACGCAGCGGGCCTTTCTCAACGGACGCATGGACCTGATCCAGGCGGAGTCCGTGGCGGACCTCATCGACGCGGAGACGGCGGAGGCGGCGAAAAACGCGGTGTGCCAGCTGGACGGTGTGCTGAGCCGCACCATCGCCGGTATCTACGACGGTCTGATGGCCATGGCGGCACGGTTCTATGCCGTGGTGGACTACCCCGACGAGGACATCGAGGACGTACAGCGCCAGGAGATGCTGGACACATTGAGTCGTGCCCAGCGGGAGCTGGAGCGGCTGCTGGCCACCTTCTCCCGCGGACAGCTTCTGAAGCAGGGCGTCCCCGCCGTGATCTTAGGGCGTCCCAATGCGGGGAAATCCTCCCTGCTCAACGCCCTGCTGGGCTACGACCGCGCCATCGTCACCGACATCGCCGGTACCACCCGCGACACCGTGGAGGAAAAGGTGCTGGTGGGCGGCGTACTGCTGCGGCTGACGGATACCGCCGGTATCCGAAACAGCGCTGACCGCATCGAGGCTATGGGTGTGGAACGCAGCCGTCAGGCAGCGCAGCGGGCGGCGCTGGCCCTGCTGGTGCTGGACGGCTCCCAGACTCTGACAGACGAGGACGAACAGGCCATGGCGGCGGCAGAGCAGACGCCCCGCCTGCTGGTGCTGGTGAATAAGAGCGATCTGCCCCAAAAGCTGGACACGGCGGCCTTGGCTGAGCGGTTCCCCCGCGTGCTGCATATCTCCGCCCAAACCGGCGCGGGGCTGGACGCGCTGGCGGAGGCTGTGGCGGCGCTGTACCCTGCGGGGGAGACGCCTGCGGGCGAGCTGCTGACCAACGCGCGGCAGGCTGACGCCGTGGAACGCGCCCTGTCCGCCGTAGCGGAGGCCCGCGGCGCACTGGACACGGGCATGACGCCGGATGTGGTGCTGACGGACTGCGAAGCGGCACTGGAGGCACTGGGCGAGCTGAACGGCAAGCGCATCCGCGAGGATCTGGTGGATACCATCTTCTCCCGCTTCTGCGTGGGAAAATGACCGTATTTTTGTAAGAGGTGCGCAAATTTTCGGGTTTCCCCTTTTCAACTGGCGCGTTTCGTGTTACCATGGAGTATCGTGAACATCCATTCGACAAAAGGAGGCTTTTGCTATGCGTGACTATATCATCATGACCGACAGCTGCTGCGATCTGAACGCCCACATGGCCCAGGAGCTGGAGCTGAACGTGGTGCCCCTGACCGTCCACATGAACGGCAAGGACTACGCCAACATGCTGGACGGCAGTGAGATCAGCTTCGAGGAGTTTTACAAGAACATCCGCAGCGGTATCCTCAGCACCACCTCCGCCGCCAATGTAGGACAGTTCGAGGACGCCATGCGCGCCGTGCTGGCCCAGGGCAAGGACATCGTGTGCATCAACTTCTCCAGCGCTCTGTCCGCCACGTACCAGAACGCCTGCATCGCCGCCAAGACCATGGCGGACGAGTTCCCCGAGAGCCATGTCTACGTGGTGGACTCCCTGTCCGCCTCGCTGGGGCAGGGGCTGCTGCTGTATCTGGCGGTGCAGAAAAAGCGGGAGGGTCTGTCCGCTGAGGAGCTGGTGCAGTGGGTAGAGGAAAACAAGCTCCACATTGACCACTGGTTCACCGTGGACGACCTGAACTTCCTGAAGATGGGCGGCCGCGTGTCCGCCACCACCGCGTTTCTGGGTACCATGCTGTCCATCAAGCCGGTGATGCATACCTCCGACGAGGGAAAGCTGGTGCCCGTCAGCAAGGCCCGCGGCCGCAAGGCCAGCCTGCAGGCCCTCATTGACAAGGTGGCGGAGCTGGGCATCGAGCCCAGTGAGCAGGTGATGTTCATCTGCCACGCGGACTGCGAAAAGGAGTCCCGCGCCGTGGCCGAGGAGCTGAAAGCCCGCTACGGTGTGAAGGAGGTCTACATCAACTACATCGGGCCTGTCATCGGCAGCCACACCGGCCCCAACACCATGGGCCTGTTCTTCGTGGGCACCAAGCGCTGACACATGATTTCACATTCGGAGGGAACGCACATGGAATGGCTGGAGCTGAAGATCGACACCTCGCCGTCGGGGCTGGACGCGGTGACGGCACTGCTGGAGCAGCAGGGCATCACCGGCGTCATCATCGACGATGAAGCGGATTTCAAGGATTTTCTGGAGCATAACCGGCAGTATTGGGACTATGTGGATGAGGACCTGCTGCGGGAAAAGGCCGGCGTCAGCCGCGTCACCTTCTATCTCGAGCGGAACGAGGATGCCCTGAACATCGTGGCGCAGGTGCGCATCGCCATGTCCGCCCTGAAAAAGGAGCATCCGGAGTACGGCCCGATGCTGCTGACCATCGACAACGTGGCCGATGCGGACTGGGAAAACAACTGGAAGAAGTTCTACAAGCCCATGGAGATCGGGGAGCGGCTGCTGGTGGTACCCCAGTGGGAGGAGACCAAGGCCAGAGGGCGGACGAAGCTGGTGCTGAACCCGGGCCTCACCTTCGGTACCGGCAGCCACGCCACCACCCGTCTGTGTCTGCAATCGCTGGACAAGTACATCCATGGCGGCGAAAGAGTGCTGGATCTGGGCTGCGGCAGCGGTATCCTGTCCATCGCGGCGCTGGTGCTGGGGGCCAGAGAGGCCTTTGCCTGCGACATCGACGAGAAGTGCGTGGACGTGGCCTACGAGAACGCCGCCCTCAATGGCATCGGCAAGGACCGCTACACCGTGCGCTGGGGCGACGTGCTGACGGACAAGGCATTACAGGCGGAATTCGGCGGCGACTACGACATGGTGGTGGCCAACATTGTGGCGGACGTCATCATGGGTCTTTCCGGCAAGGTGCGGCCCTTCCTGAAGGAGGGTGGTCTGTTCCTGTGCTCCGGCATCATCGACGACCGCGCGGAAGAGGTTTCCGCCAAGCTGCGCGCCGAAGGATGGACCATCGTGGAGCAGCACGACTCCGAGGGCTGGTACAGCTTCCTGTGCCGGTAAAAAAATCGCATAAAAGGAGCCGGACTCATGAAGTCCGGCTCCTTTTTTCGTCCTTATCGGTATTCCCGCGGCACGGCGCTGTCCACGTATTTGGGCCGCACCTCCAGACGCACCGTGTCCCCAATGGCACAGGGCACGTCCGTCACGTCCAGCGCCAGCTGAGTGGCGCCTACCACGCCCCGCACAGGGCAGCGCCGGCCGTTGACCAGCCCCGTCAGACCGTTGCTGCGCAGCAGTGCCCGCCCGGTGCGGAGCAGCCGGTACACCCTGTCCCGCAGGCGCAGGGCGTTGGATTCCTCCGTTACCCCCACGCCGCTGGTATAGCCCGCCGGCAGCAGAGCCAGACGCGTGGGCCGCCTGGTGCGGTACGCGCCGGTGTAGCCCACCTTCCAGCCAGACGGCAAGTCCTTCAGCTCCATGACCTGCGTCTCCAGCCAGCCGATCTTCTCCAGCCCCAGTGGGTCCGGCACCGACAGCCGTCCCAGCAGCGCCGAGCCCAGACGCACCGCGTCCAGCTGCATCTCCGGATAGCGCAGAAACGCGGAGGAGGCGCAGACGTGGCGCAGACCCGTCTCGATACCGGCCCGCTCCAGCAGGGCCGCGCCCTCCTGAAACTGCTGGTACTGCCGGCGGGTCAAGGCTTCGTCGGCGGTGTTGGCGAAGTGGGTGAACACCCCCTCCACCCGCATCGATGGCAGGCTTTTCAGCAGGGCGGCGGCCTCCGTCACGTCCTGCGGCAGGAAGCCGAAGCGGCCCATGCCGGTGTCCAGCTTCACGTGGACGCGGGCAGTGACGCCCTTTTCCACGGCCACGGCGGACACCGTCTCCGCCGCAGCGCAGGAGCCCACCGTCAGGATGGCGCCGCAGTCCAGCAGGACGGCCACATCCCGGGGTACTGCGGTGGAGGACAGCATCAGCACCTCCGCCGCGATCCCCGCCTGACGCAGAGCCGCAGCCTCCTCCGCCGTGGACACAGCCAGCATATCCACGCCGTGCTCCGTCAGAAAGCGGGCGTAGTCCGTCAGGCCCAGCCCGTAGCCGTTCCCCTTCACCACGCCGATGATGCGGGCCGACGCGGCTCGCCGCAGCCTGTCCAGGTTCCGCGCCAGCGCCGCGGCGTCGATGACCAGTGTACGCACAGTATTTCCCTCCCTCCGGTGATGTCTGTGTTTCGATTATACCCCTTCTGCGGCGGTACGCAAGTGAGCCGCTGCCGATTTAAGGTGTTCGGCGGAAACATTTAATAAAATCGCAAGATTCGACAGTCTCCGCCTGCAAAAAGGGGCATATCACGGATATGCCCCTTTTCGTTATTCGCTGTCGCCCGGCAGATACCCGGGCGCCACCAGAATGATCTTGTTGCCCACGTCGTAGTGGCTGTCGGCCTCCACGCGGCTGGACAGCAGGTTGCCGTCGCCATCGTAGATGTTGCGCCACGTCCGGACGTAGTAGCCGGTATGGCCATACTGGTCGATGACCTCCTCGCCCGGGGCCACGTCCGGCGACTCCTGATACACCGTCTGATAGTCCGTGACGCCCAGCACGGCGTTGGTCATCACCACGTAGTGGTCATCCACCTTGGTGCCCAGAATGGTACACGTCACCTCGTTGGTATTGTCGTTGTAGGACGTAACGATCTTGATAGGATAGTCGCGGCTGTTGCGGAAGGCGAAGTCCGGCCCGCCCCAGCTCACCGTGGCGTCGCAGCCAATGGGCATATAGCCCGGATTGAACATGTGGCAGTAGCGCAGCACGATATCCAGATCGCTGAGCAGTACCGCGTAGTACAGCGTGGAGGACACCTGGCAGATGCCGCCGCCGATGGCGGTGGTGGTGCGCCCGCCCTCGTAGACGCCGGCCTCCTGATAGCCGCGGGCCGCCGTGCGCTGGCCCACCGCGGAGTTATACCAGAACTCCTCACCGGGGTTATAGATCCTGCCGTTGATGGCCGCCGCCGCCAGCTTGATGTTCTGGTGACGGCCCCAGGGTCCCGCACACTTGGTGGTGTAGGTGCCCAGCACGTCGCGGAACATGCACTCCTCCAGTTCCTCGGTGGACACGGTGGGGAACTCCACCTCCGCATCGGCCAGGAATTCCGTACCCGCCGGTGCGGCATCCAGCTGAGCCTGCACCGCCGTCACATCGAAGGAGAGGCCCACGCGGGACTCGGTGGGCTTCCCCGTCTCCTTGTCGCAGACGGCCTCCACCTTCTCTCCCGCCAGCTGGTCGTGTATCGCCTGCACGTCCACGGTCTGGGCCTTTTTCTCCTCATAGACGCAGGCCACCGGCGTCAGCTCCCCGCTTTGCAGCATGGCGGCAAGGTCGCTCTCCAGCTGCGGCGCGTCCAGCATGCGGCCGTCAGCGGGCTTGGTGATATACAGGCCCTCGCCCTTTTCCAGACGGTAGCCGCCGTCCACCACCGTGCAGTTCAGCGATGCCGCCAACTTCTCGCAGGCGGCATCCAGCGCCGACTGATCCACGTCCAGCGCCGGTACGGCGGAGGTCTGGGCAAACCAACTGCGGATCAGCTCATACCCGCCGCGGAGCCATGCCAGCGCCCCGCCGCCCCAGCTTTCGTACCGCCGGGACGCACCGGCGGCCACAGCCGCCGCCTGGGGCGTCACGGTGACGCCCAGCTCCTCCAGCGTGACGGCGCCGATGCTCTCACCGCTCTCCGTCAGGGTCACGGCGGTGTCATGGAGGACCCGCTCGCCCTGCTGCTCCCACAGCGCTTCGATCTGCTGGGCAGCCTGTCCCGACACGTCCACCCCCAGCACATCCGTGTGGGGCAGCGCGGTGTCGTTATACAGGAACTGCACCGCCGCGCAGGCGGCTATGTAGGCCAGTGCCAGCACGCCCACGACGATGCCGACGATCAAGCCCGCCTTTCTGCCGCCGGAGACTGGCGGCTTCTCCGGCGCAATCTGTTCCGGCCGTGCGCCGTCGGCTGCTTCTGTCGTTTTCACAGAGGACACGATGTTTTCTTCCATAGATGTCCCCCTCCTTCCCTTTCGCCACAGGGGTACCCTGTGCCAGCCCATGATACCATACCCCTGTGGGAAATGGGTTACGAATCCGTAACAACCCCTGCGGGCCGGCGCTTGGGAATGTGGATGGTCAAGAGGATCTCCTCGTCCGTGTCGCAGCGGCCTACCTCCGCGCCTACGCCCGCCGACTGCATCAGCCGCACGCCCCGCTCCACGCTGTTCAGGAACAGCCGCACGTCCTTGATGATGTACGTGGGACGCCGCCGCAGCGGCTCCGTCCGGTTCCGGGCGGCCAGGGCATCTATGTATTGCTCCGCCTGAGCCACGTTGAGACCCCGCTGTCCCATGTGCCGCGCCGCCGCCAGCTGCTGCTCCGGATCGGTGAGCCGTAGCAGCGCCCGGGCATGGCGCTCCGTCAGGCCGTACTGCCGCAGGCAGTCCGTCACCGGCGGCCCCAGCCGCAGCAGCCGCAGCTTGTTGGCGATGGCGGGCTGGGACTTGCCCAGCTTCTCCGCCGCCTGCTGCTGGGACAGGCCGTACCGCCCGATGAGGCGGGAGATGGCCGCCGCCTCCTCCAGATAGTCCAGATCCCGCCGCTGCAAATTCTCGATGAGGGCCAGCAGCGCCGCGTCTTCCTCCCCCACCGCCGCAATGAGACACGGCACCTCCCGCAGGCCCGCCATGCGGGCGGCCCGCAGCCGCCGCTCTCCCGCCACCAACTCGTAATAGCCGCCCTTGTCCCGCACCGTCAGCGGCTGTAAAATCCCGTAGGCGCGGATGCTGTCCGCCAGCTCCCGCAGCGCCGTCTCGTCAAAGCTGCGGCGGGGCTGCTGCGGATTGGGCCGCACGGCGCCAATGGCGATGTAGCGGACGCGGCTGGACAGAAACTCCCCCTTCTGGTTTTTCCTCATGGTCTCCCCCTCCTTTCCCTCCATTTTACGGCGTATTTGCCGCGAAATCAGGCAGAAACCGTCGGGAAATCCGAAAAATCTGTCCCTGTGCGCAAAAAAAGACGCCCGCAGGCGTCTTTTTTACGTCCTGTTCATATCACTGCCGCTCCCGCTTCAGCCGCCGGATATCCTCGCCGAAGAAGGGCAGGATCTCGTACTCCCCCTCCAGACGGGACAGCACGGACCGGCCGTAGCGGCTGCCGATCTCCTCCGGCGCCAGATTGGTGCTGATGATGGTAGAGCGCTTTTCCATCAGCCGCCCGTTGACGATCTGGTACAGGGCGCTCTGGACGAAGGAGGTGGTCATCTCTGTACCCAGATCGTCCAAAATCAGCAGGTCGCAGCGCATGCAGCGGTCCGCATCCTCGCCGCCGTCCTCGTCCCGCCGGAATTTGGCGTCCTCGAACCGTGCGAACACGCTGGCCGCCGTGTCGTACACCACGGAGAAGCCGTTTTCGCTGACCACCCGCGCGATGCAGGCGGAGAGAAACGTCTTGCCCAGTCCCGTACCGCCGGACAGCAGCAGGCTGCCGCCGCCCTTGGCGAATTGGTAGGCGTAATCGCGGCAGACGTCGAAGTTCCGCTCCATATTGGCCCGAGGCGACACGCCGAAGGCCGGCTGCACCGCGCTGTCATACCAGTCGAAGCTGAACGTCTCGAAGCTGTCCTCCCCCAGGGGCAGCAGGCGGGACAGCTCCGCCAGCTGCTCGCGGGCGTAGTAGGCCCGCAGGCAGCCGCACACGCGGCCGTTGGCATAGCCGGTGTCGCCGCACAGGCGGCAGGCAGGCTTCTCCTCCAGATAGTCCGCAGGATAGCCCATGGCTGCCAGCAGCTGCGTCCGCTCCTGCTGTAAGGCAAGGTTCTCGTCCCGCAGCACCCGAATGGCGGGCAGCGGGTCCGTCCCCCGGGCCAGTGCGGAGGAGATGATGCGGCTCATGGTGCCCCGCAGCTCCGTCTCGATCTCCGCCAGCCGCGGCTCACGGGCGTAGAGCGCCCGCCGCCGCTGATCCAGCTGGGCGGATCGGCGCTGCTTGTCCTCGTCGAAGCGGGCCAGCGCCCGCTGCATGATCCTGCCGTCGTATGCCATGTCGTCACCTCTTGATGTACCGGCGCATCCACGCGTTCTGCTCCGCGCCCCCCTGCTGGCCGCTCTGGCCGCCGCTCTGGGCCGGTGCGCTCTTGCGCTCCTCGCCCTTTTCCACCTGCTGCGGCGTGTGCCAGCCGTTTTCGTGCCAGCGGCGCAGGATGCCGTTGAGATAGCGCCAGTTCATATCCTTCTTATAAAACACCGTCCGCTCATAGGCCATGGCCACCGTCTCCGGTGGGAAGCCCATGTCCATCCAGTCTGTGATATAGCGGCTCTCCGCTTCCACCGGCGGGCGGTCCGGCAGCTGCATCGCCTTCATATACGCCCCCATCTTCTGGCGGCGGCGGCTCCACGTCCGCAGGTAGGCGGCGGCGCTGTCCTGATCGAACAGGCCCAGCTGGGCCCAGTGATAGCCCTCCTTCTCCACCTGCCGCATGGTGGGCCGGCGTCCTTCGCCCCACTGGGCTCTGGCCCTGTCCACACAGTGGCACAGCAACAAATAGATCACGTCCGCCGGCAGGCCCAGATCGTCGTACAGCCCCGCCAGTATCTGCAAGTCTGCGGTGCGCAGCTTTTTGCCCAGCTGCTGCTCCGCCTGAGGGATCAGCAGGCGGAAGCCCTCGTTGTCCGTCAGCAGGGCGGTGATGTCCTCTGCGGAGTAAACGGGCTTTTCCGCCGCCGGTTCGGGGCCGGGCGTCTGGGGCCGCGGCAGGAGTCCCAGCTCCTGCAATACCCGCTCCGCTGCGTCCAGCCGCAGGCGGCTCATGGTGGGCAGCACCTTTTCCAGCTCCTCCGGCGTTACGCCGCGGCCGAACCGCTGCAGCGCCAGATACAGCAGGGCGGCATCGCCCTCCCCGCGGCGCAGCAGGCTCTCCACTGCGGCGGCGGGCAGCGTGATATTCTCTTGTCCGCCCCGCAGGATATAACCGCTCATGGCTTCGGCCTCCCTTTTCTCAGTGCTCCCTATTTTACATGAAAAGTCCGTCGGCGTAAAGCAGGGACGGTCACATTTTTACAAATTTCCGCTTTTCGTCAAAATAGGCTTTCCACAGCGGGAAATTGTGCTATAATGGATGCTGTATTGATATCTTTACCGATAGAGACAACATAATTTTTGCGAAGATACAACAGAGGAGGTTGACCTATGGCGAATCGGGTAACAATGACCATCTGCGGCACGGAGTACACGCTGGTGGCAGAGGAGGACGCGGCCTATATGGAGAAGGTAGGCGCCATGGTGGACGGCGAGATGCGCCAGCTGATGGACGGCGCTCACATGAGCCGCGACAACGCCGCCGTACTGGCCGCCGTGAACCTGGCGGATGAGCTGTGCAAGGCTCAGGAAAACGCCGACAATCTGCGCCGCCAGCTGAAAACCTATCTGGACGAGGCCAGCCGCGCCAAGAATGAGGCCGCCGAGCTGCGCCGCAAGCTGCAGTCCCAGCAGAACCGCAAGGGATGATGGAGCTCCTCTCCCCCGCCGGCGGCCTCGACTCCCTCATTGCCGCCGTCCAGACCGGCGCGGACGCGGTATATATGGGCTTCGGCGCCTTTAACGCGCGGCGCAGTGCCAAAAACTTCACCGATGAGGAATTCGCTTCGGCAGTGGCGTACTGCCATCTGCGAGGCGTGCGGGTCTTTCTGACGCTGAACACCCTGCTGACGGACCGTGAGCTGGAGCAGGCGGCAGAGTCGCTGCGCAAGGCCAGTGATATGGGCGTGGACGCCATACTGGTGCAGGACTGGGGTCTGCTGACCCTGGCCCGCGAGATCGTGCCGGACGTACCGCTCCACGCCAGCACCCAGATGAGCCTGTTCACCCTGGGCGGAGCCAACGAGGCTGCCGCGCTGGGACTGGAGCGGGTGGTGCTGGCCCGCGAGCTGGCCCGCGATGAGATACGCGAGATCTGCGCCGGCTGTCCCGCCGAGATCGAGGTTTTTGCCCACGGCGCACTGTGCATGTGCTACTCCGGTCAGTGCGAGATGAGTGCCGTGGTGGGCGAGCGCAGCGGCAACCGCGGCGCCTGCGCCCAGCCCTGCCGCCTGCCCTACGGGGTCAACGGGCCCTGCCGCGGCGGCCATCCCCTGAGCCTGAAGGACGCCAACCTGTCGGCGTATCTGGCGGAGATGGAGGCCATGGGCGTGGCCTGTCTCAAGCTGGAGGGTCGGATGAAACGGCCGGAGTATGTGGCGGTGGTCACCGGCATCTACCGGCGGCTTTTGGACGAAAAGCGGCGGCCCACGGCAGAAGAATCCCGCCGGCTGGAGCAGGCGTTTTCCCGCAGCGGATTCACCGACGGCTACTGGCTGGGCAAAAAGGGTCCCCAGATGTTCGGCACCCGTCCGGAGAACGCGCCGGAGCCGAAGGAGCTGTTTGCAAAGGCCCGTGAAATGTATGAAAACGGGCGGGAAAACAGAAAAATACCGGTAAATCTCCGTCTGTCAGTACGGCGAGACGAACCTGTGCGGCTGAGCGGCGCCTGCGCCGTCCACGGCGGCGCGGCCTTCGCCATGGGCACGGGTGCTGTACCGGAGGAAGCCCGGAACCGCGCGGTAACAGCGGAGGAGCTGCGGCAACGGCTGAGCAAGACCGGCGGCACCGTATTCACAGCAGACCGTATCGAAATCGAGCTGGATGAGGGACTGACGATACCCGCCAGCGCCGTCAACGGTCTGCGCCGGGAGCTGCTGGAGGAGCTGGCAAAGCGGCGGATGGACATCCCACCCCGCCGGAAGCTGCCTGCCCTTCCCCTGCCGGATGCGCCGGAGGGCGGGCAGGCTATGCGCTTCACCTGTTCCGTGCAGAAGGCAGAGCAGGTGACAGCGGCGCTGCTGGCAGAAAAGCCTGCGGCGGTGTATGTTCCCGTGGAAGAACTGGAGCGGCTGGGCCCCGAACTGGACTGGGGCGAGACAGAGCTGTGCGCCGTGCTGCCCCGCATTTTCCGGACGGCAGACGAGACGCCCCTGCGGCAGCTGCTGGAGCAGCACCCCGAGGCGTCGGCGGTGGCCATAGGCAATCTGGGCCATCTCCCCATCGCCCGGGGACTGAACCGGACGCTGCGGGGCGACTTCGGACTGAACATTTTCAACTCCCGCGCCCTGCTGTTCTGGCAGGGGCAGGAGTTGGCCAGCGCGACAGTCTCCTTCGAGCTAAGGTGGCAGCAGGTGCGGGATCTCCGGAAGTACCTGCCCTGCGAGGCCATCATTTACGGGCGGCTGCCGCTGATGGTGACGGAGAACTGCGTCACCAGATGCAGCGTGGGCTGCACCCACGGGGCAGGCAGCGTCCTCACTGACCGTACCGGCGCACGATTCCCTGTGCTCTGCGGCTACGGCTGCCGGTGCGAGATCCAGAACAGCAAGACGCTGTTCCTCGCCGACAAACCGGAAATACGGCACTGCGGCCTGACCTATGGGCGGCTGCGGTTCACTACGGAGACACCGGAGCAGTGCGTGCAGGTGCTGCAGCGGTATCAGAACGGCGGCAACTGGACGCCGGAGGACCTGACCCGCGGCCTGTTTTACCGCGGCGTTGAGTAAACTTATAGTATAATTGCGATAGCATATTACAGATAGTTTTCAATATTTGAGGAAAATTTGCTTATGGAACTGAAGATCAAAGCTCTGTCCCCCAAAATCGGGACGGACATCCCCCTGCCCCGCTTCGCCACGGCGGGCGCAGCGTGCATGGACCTGTACGCCTGCATCGACCAGCCGGTGACGCTGGCCGCCGGTGAGCGGCGGCTCATCCCTACCGGCATCGCCATCGCCCTGCCCTCGGCGGACTATGTGGCGCTGGTGTTCGCCCGCAGCGGGCTGGGCATCAAGCAGGGTGTGTGCCTGTCCAACGGCGTGGGCGTCATTGACAGCGACTACCGCGGCGAGATCGGGGTGGGTCTGGTGAATCTGGGCGGCGAAGCCTACACCGTCCAGCCCGCTGACCGCATCGCCCAGCTGATGGTGACGCCGGTGGTGCAGCCCACGGTGGTGCCGGCGGACACGCTGGACGAGACGGATCGCGGCACGGGCGGCTTCGGCTCCACGGGGCGGTGAGCGGTATGGCGAGGATCATACTGGCCTCCGGCTCCCCGCGGAGACAGGAGCTTTTGCAGCGGATCGGCATCCGTGACTTCACCGTCCGCGTGCCCCAGGTGGAGGAGTGGTATCCCGACGGATTGACGCCGGAGGAGATCGTGCGCTACATCTCACGCGAGAAGTCTCAGGCTGTGGCGTCCACGGAGAATGAGATCGTCATTACCGCCGACACCATGGTGTTTCTGGACGACAAGAAGCTGGGTAAGCCCGCTGACGAGGCTCAGGCGCTGGCCATGCTGACGGCGCTGCAGGGGCGGCGCCACACGGTGTGTACCGGCGTCACGGTGCGGCAGGGGCAGCGGGCGCTGACCCGCGCCCTGTCCACGGATGTCTATTTCCGCACCGCATCGGAGGCAGAGCTGCGGGCCTACATCGCCGGCGGCGAACCCATGGACAAGGCGGGGGCCTACGGCGTGCAGGGCCAGGGTGCGCTGCTGGTAGAGCGCATCGACGGCGACTTTTTCAACGTGATGGGGCTGCCGGTGCTGCTGCTGAGCCGGATGCTGGCGGAGTTCGGCATCACCCTGCTGGGCTGAAAGGAAACGGTCAATGAAGCGATTTTTTACCAAAACAGGTATCTGGCTGCTGGGCGGCGCGGCGGTGATCGCCGTGGTACTGTGCATCATCTCGGCCATGGGCTCCGGCACCAGCTTTCTCCACAACGCATTGGGCGTTATCGCGTCCCCCTTCCGCGCAGCCGGATCGGCTGTGGTGAACTGGGTGGACGGCATCAGAGACCACTTTGCCAGCGTGGAGGAATTGCAGGCGGAGAACGAGGCCCTGCGGCAGGAGAATGCCCAGCTGCGGCAGGAGCTGCAGAGCGCCCAGCCCGCAGCGCAGGAGAACCAGCGGCTGCGGAAGCTTCTGGGCCTGCGGGAGCAGCGATCCGACCTGAAGTTTGAGGCGGCCCGCGTCACCCAGCGGGACGTGTCCAACTGGGCCAGCACACTGGTGCTGAACCGAGGCAGCCAGCACGGCGTGGCGGAAAACGACTGCGCCGTGGACTGCTACGGCAATCTGGTGGGTGTGGTGACGGAGGTGGGCCTGAACTGGTGCCGCCTGACCACCATCCTGGACACCGGCTCCCAGCTGGGCGCTATGGTGTTCCGCACGGAAGAGACGGCCATCGCCGCCGGAGATCTGGCGCTGATGAGTCAGGGCAAGCTGAAGCTCACCTATCTGCCGGACTCCTCCACCCTTATCACGGGGGATCTCATCGTCACCTCCGGTCTGGGCGGGTACTATCCCTACGGGCTGACCATTGGCTCCGTGGAGGATGTGCGCACAGACGACGGCGGGCTGGCCCGCTACGCGGTGCTGGAGCCCCGCTGCGACCCGGAGGGATTGACGGACCTGTATATCATCACCGACTTCGACGTGGTGGAGTGACCGCGGGAAAGGAGACGCCATGACTCGGCGCGCCATCGTGCAAAAATGGATACTCTACTGCCTGTGTGCGCTGGTGCTGCTGGCGGTGCAGGACCTGATCCTGGTACGCATCCGCATCGGCGGCGTCCACCCCTTCCTGCTGCCGGCGCTGGCGGTCATTCCCGTAACGCTGGAGCGCAGCGGGCAGTCGCTGCTGTACGCCCTGTTCTTCGGGCTGGCCTGCGATCTGCTGATGCCCACCGGCGTGTTCGTGTGCTTCTACTGCCTGGTCTTTCTGGCGGCGGCGGTCATCGCGCAGCTGCTGTCCGGTCAGGTCATCGTGGCGGGATTTTTCTGCTCGCTGGCAGCGAACGCCGTGGGCCTGCTGCTGTGCGGGCTTTTGCAGATCCTGCTGCGGACGTACCAGCAGAGCATCTCCACCGGTCCGGCGCTGATGCTGATGGGCAAGGAGCTGCTGCTGTCGCTGGCGGCCACGCCGCTGGCACATATCTCGTTTTACAAGGTGTTCCGCCTGACGCGGAGCGCATGACCAAAAGGAGTTTCCCATGATGCAGAACCCACATCCGGCCAAGCGGAGGGTCATCGCCCTGCTGGTGTTTTTCGGCGCGTTCCTGCTGCTGTTCGCGGCGGTGCTGTACGACGCCCAGATCCTCCACGGCGGCGAAAACCGCGCCAAATCCATCTCCAGTAATGCCGCCAGCGAGACGGTGACGGCCTCCCGCGGCATCATCACCGACCGCAACGGCAAGGTGCTGGTGTCCAATCGGCTGGCCTATACGCTGGTGTTCGACCGCAGCGGCTTTGACGATGATGCGGCGCTGAACGCCGCCATCCTGCGGCTGGTGCAGCTGTGCGAGGAGACGGGGACCGGCTGGAACGACACCCTGCCCATTGGGCGGGTGGGCAACTTCCTGCGGTACTCCAACGCGCGGTCGGAGACGTTTGACAAGTTTATCGAAAAAAACGATCTGACCTCCGGCGCCAGCGGACGGCAGCTCCTCTCGGAGCTGCGGGAGCTGTACCATGTGGACGAAAGCCTGTCGGAGCGGGAGGCGCGGCTCATCGTAGGCGTGCGGTATGAGCTGCACAGCCGCGACAGCTACACCTTCGCCGAGGATGTGTCCACGGAGGTGCTGAGTCTCATCACCGATGGACGGTACGAGGGTGTCACCATCCGCACCGCTTCGGCGCGCGTATACAACACTGCGCTGGCGGCCCACATTCTGGGCACTATCGGCCCCATCTGGCAGGAGGAGTGGAGCAGCAGCGAGGACACCGGCTATGTGGGGTACGCCGACAAGGGGTACTCCATGAACGATCTGGTGGGTAAGGACGGCGTGGAGAAGGCATTTGAGTCCTACCTGCGGGGCATGGACGGACGGCGGCTCATCACCACCGACGAGACCGGCAAGATCACCGGTGAGCTTTACACCCGTGAGCCGCAGCCGGGCGGCACGGTGGCGCTGACGCTGGATATCGATCTCCAGGCCGATGTGGAGGCGGCGCTGGCGGAGACCATCTCCGGCATGATCGACAAGGACAGCAATGAACGCGGCGGTGCGGCCGCCGTGGTGAGTGTAGGCACCGGCGAGGTGCTGGCGCTGGCCAGCTACCCTACCTACGACCTGTCCACGTTCAACGAGGACTACGATGAGCTGGTGAACGACCAGCGGCTGCCCATGTTCAACCGCGCTACCCAGGGCATCTATGCCCCAGGCTCCACATTCAAGATGGTGACGGCGGTGGCGGCACTGGAGAGCGGCATCATCACGCCGTCCTCCATCATCCAGGACCGCGGTATCTACACCTATTACAAGGATCCGCAGCCCATGTGCTGGATCTACAGTCAGACCGGCTCCACCCACGGACGCATCAATGTGTCTCAGGCCATCACCGACTCCTGCAACTACTTTTTCTATGAGGTGGGACGGCTCACCGGTATCCGGACACTGGACAGCTACGCCTCTCAGTTCGGGCTGGGGCAGTCCACCGGCATTGAAATTGGCGACTCCAGCGGCGTGCTGGCCTCCCCCGAGTGGGCGGAAAGCCACGATCAGGAGTGGACCGACGGCCAGACCATTACCGCCGCCATCGGCCAGTCCTACAACCTGTTTACGCCGCTGCAGCTGGCCAACTACGTGGCCACGCTGGTGGGCGGCGGCGACCATTATCAGGCTCATCTGCTGAAGAACGTCAAAGCCTACGACAACTCGCGGCTGCTGTACATGTACGGCGATAAACCGATGAATACAGTCGAAATATCCGATTCTACGTTGAGCGCTGTGACCAGGGGCATGCACGAGCTGACGGTATCCGGCTCCGTGGCCTACGCCTTCGAAAACTGCGTGGTATCCGCCGGCGCAAAAACCGGTTCGGCTCAGGTGGGTACCGACATCGCCAACGGCGTGTTCGTGGCCTATGCGCCCTACGAAAAACCCGAGATCGCCGTGGCCATCGTCATCGAGAAGGGCGGCAGCGGCGCGGCGCTGGCCAACACAGCGGTGGAGATCATCAACTCCTGGTTCAGCCGCGCCCAGGACGGCACTGCCATAGGCGAAAATACCCTTTTGAAGTAAGTGTGAGGTCTTTCTATGTTTCCTGTTTTTGATCCGCGGGACGCCGCCTGCAAGTCCCCCTTCGGCGCGGTAGCCTGCGGCGCTGAGGTGTCCTTTACCCTGTGGGACGGTGACTACTACGCCTGCGAGCTGCTGGTACACCGCGAATTCGCGGGGGTGGACGAGGTATGCCCCCTCCCCCCTGCCGAGGGCGGCTTCTCCGGCATATACACTGCTCCGCAAGAGCCGGATCTGTGCTGGTACGCCTTTCGGTTCACCCGCGCGGACGGCAGCACCGTGTGCTACGGCCGCAGCGGCTGGTGCGGGCAAGACGCGCTGGTGCGGTGGCAGCTGACGGTGTATGAGGACACGCCCACTCCCGCATGGTTCGGACAAGGCGTGACGTATCAGATCTTTCCGGACCGGTTCCGGCGCACCTCTGTGCCGGATGTCGGCGGTATGGTGGGCCAGCGGTGGGTCCACGACAACTGGAGCGACCAGCCTGTGTTCCTGCCGGATGAGCAGGGACAGATCACCAACCGCGATTTCTTCGGCGGATCGCTGGCGGGCATCACGGAGAAGCTGGACTATCTCAAGAGCCTGTCGGTGTCCACCATCTATCTCAACCCCATATTTGAAGCGGACAGCAACCACCGCTACAACACGGCAGATTACCATGCCATTGATCCCTTGCTGGGCTCTGAGGAGGACTTCCGCACGTTGTGCCGCGAGGCTCACGCACGAGACATCCGCATTATTCTGGACGGTGTGTTCAACCACACCGGCTCCAACAGCCGGTACTTCAATGCGGAGGGATTCTATCCCGAGCCGGGGGCGGCCCAGAGCACGGAATCTCCGTATTTCAGCTGGTACAGCTTCCACCCGTGGCCCACGGACTACGATGCCTGGTGGGGCGTACACACCCTGCCGGCGGTGAATGAGGAACAGCCGGACTACCGGCGGTTCATCATTTCGGACAAGGATTCCGTGGTGCGGCACTGGCTCCGCGACGGGGCCGACGGCTGGCGGTTGGACGTGGCCGACGAGCTGCCGGATGACTTTATCGCCGCCATCCGCGACGCCATCCAAGCGGAGAAGCCCAACGGCTATCTGCTGGGTGAGGTGTGGGAGGACGGCAGCAACAAGATCGCCTACTCCCGACGCAGGCGCTATCTTCTGGGGCGGGAGACCCACGGGCTGATGAACTATCCCTTCCGGACGGCGCTGTTGGCGTGGCTGGGCGGCGGTGACGCCGCTGCCTTCCGCGACGACATGGAGACCATACGGGAAAACTATCCCCCCGCGGCGTTTTACGGGGCCATGAACTTTCTGGGGACCCACGACACGCCCCGTATCCTGACCCTGCTGGGTGTGGAACGGACGCCGGAGGACAAGGGACAGCGGGCGGCATACCGTCTCTCCCCCGCCGAGCTGGCGCGGGGACAGAAGAAGCTGCGTCTGGCGGCTATGCTCCTGTACAGCTTCCCAGGCTCCCCCACCCTGTACTATGGCGATGAGGCGGGAATGCAGGGATTCGAGGACCCGCTGAACCGCGGCACCTATCCCTGGGGCAGTGAGGATGGATCGCTGCTGGCCTTCTTCCGGCGGCTGGGACAGCTGCGGGCGGAACGGGTATCCATGCAGTGCGGCATCATCCGCTATCTCCACGCTCAGGGCGGCGGACTGGTGGTAGAGCGGCTCCACGGGACGGAGCGCACCGTGACGGCACTGAACGCCGGTGATACACCGCTGGAGCTGACGCTGCCGTGGGACGGACGGCTGTGCAACGACGCCGTGACGGGTCAGCAGTTCCTATCGCAGAACGGCACGGTACACTTGACGCTGCCGCCGCTGGATGGCGTGATACTGGTGTGAGAAGATAAGCAGATACGGATGGAGGGTGTTTCACGTGAAACACCCTCCCCCTTTTTCTGAGGCGGCATGTTTCACGTGAAACATGCGTCAGGGCGCGCAGTTCGACGTTTCACGTGAAACAGTTTCTGTTTTTTGCAAATTCTCTATTGAATCCACAGGCGCACCTGTTATATAATACTCCCAAGGCGGCGCTGTCCGCTGCCTTTGCCGCGCCTCCACACGGGGCGAGACCGCTGTTTACGGCGGCGTCGGGCGGGATACTATATAGAAAGAGGAATTTGCTGTGTCCAAGATCATCGCCATCGTCAACCAAAAAGGCGGCGTGGGTAAGACCACCACCTGTGTCAATCTGGCCGCCGCTGTGAAGGCCAAGGGTAAGCGGGTGCTGCTGTGTGATTTCGACCCGCAGGCCAACGCCACCAGCGGTATGGGCGTGGACAAATCCGTGTCCAACGGTGTGTATGACGTGCTCATCAACGGCACGGAGACGGCAAAGGCCATCGTCTCCACCCCCTACGGTGATGTGCTGCCCAGCAGCAAGGCGCTGGCCGGTGCGGGTGTGGAAATGATCGAGATGGAGAACCGGCAGTTTCTGCTGAAGGCCGCGCTGCGGCAGGTGACGGAGCAGTACGACTTCATCTTTATCGACTGCCCTCCATCGCTGGAGCTGCTGACGCTGAACGCGCTGTGCGCCGCCAACAGTCTGCTGGTGCCGGTGCAGGGCGAGTATTACGCGCTGGAGGGTCTCAGTGACCTGATGAACACAGTGCGCATCGTGCGCCGCAGCATGAATCCGTCCCTGGACATTGAGGGCGTGCTGCTGACCATGTTTGACGGGCGCACCAATCTGTCCATCCAGGTGGCGCAGGAGGTCAAGCGCTTCTTTGGTGTAAAGGTGTACAGCACCGTCATCCCCCGCAACGTCCGGCTCAGCGAGGCGCCCAGCCACGGACGGCCCATCACCGCTTACGACAGCAACTGCCGCGGAGCTGACGCCTACATCGCGCTGGCGGAGGAATTTTTGAAACGAAACGCCTGAAAGGAGACGCAGTATGGCAAACATATCCAAGGGCCTCGGAAAGGGTCTCGGCGCTCTTATGGGCGACGATATGATGGCCCTCCACGAGGAAAAGACCAGTCTGATGCTGCCCATCAGTCAGGTAGAGTCCTGCGCGGCCCAGCCGCGCAAGCTGTTTGACCCCGATGCATTGGCCGACCTGGCCGACTCCATCCGGCAGCACGGCATCATCCAGCCGCTGACGGTGCGGAAGCTCCAGTCCGGCTATTACCAGATCATTGCCGGCGAGCGCCGATGGCGCGCCGCCCGCATGGCGGGGCTGACTCAGGTGCCCGCCGTGGTCATTGAGGCAGACGACCGCAAGGCTATGGAGCTGGCCATGATCGAGAATCTACAGCGTGAGGATTTGAACCCCATCGAAGAGGCCGAGGGGTACAAGGTGCTGATGGAGCAGTACAACATGACCCAGGAGGAAACGGCCAAACGTGTAGGTAAGTCCCGTCCCGCCGTGGCCAACGCCCTGCGGCTGCTGAACCTGTGCGAGCCGGTGCGGGCCATGGTGGAGGACGGCAGGCTGTCCGGCGGGCACGCCCGTGCGCTGCTCCCCCTCCCTGCCAAGCAGCAGGAAACGGCGGCGGCAGCCGTGCTGAAAAGTGAGCTGTCCGTGCGGCAGACGGAGCTGTTGGCTAAGAAGCTGATGGCGGAGACGCCGGAAAAGCCGGCCAAGGACCCCTTGTCCGTCAACTACGCCGAGGAGGCCGCCCGAGAACTGGGCGAGCGGCTGGGCCGCGGCTGCCGCATCGTCAGCGGCCGCAAAAAGGGACGCATTGAGCTGGAGTACTACGGCACCGACGATCTCAACGATCTGCTGGACGCGCTCCACGCCATCAAAAAGAAATAACTGGGCTGTTTCACGTGAAACAGCCGGAAATCGAGGTTCACAATGCTTGATATCAAATTTGTGCGGGAAAATCCCGAGGCGGTAAAGGAGAACATCCGCAAAAAGTTCCAGAACGCCAAGCTGCCTCTGGTAGATGAGGCCATCGCCCTGGACGCCGAGCGCCGTCAGGCCATCGCCGATGGCGAGGCGCTGAAGGCGGAGCGCAACAAGCTGTCCAAGGCCAACGGTCCCCTGTTCGGACGGCTGAAAAAGTGTACCGATGAGGCGGAAAAGGCCGCCATCCAAGCGGAGATCGATGCCAACAACGCCGCCGTCAAGGCGGACGCAGAGCGTATGGCCCAGCTGGAGGCCAAGAAGGAGCACGCCGAGTCCGCGCTGAACAAGATCATGCTGGTCATTCCCCAGATGATCGATCCCTCCGTGCCCATCGGGCCGGACGATAGCTGCAACGTGGAGGTGCAGCGGTTCGGCGAGCCAAAGACGCCGGACTTTGAGGTGCCCTACCACACCGACATCATGGAGCGCTTTGACGGCATCGACATGGACGCCGCGGCCCGCGTGTCCGGCAGCGGCTTCTACTACCTGCTGGGCGATGTCGCGCGGCTGCACGAAGCAGTGCTGGCTTACGCCCGCGACTTTATGATCGGCAAGGGCTTTACCTACTGCATCCCGCCGTTTATGATCCACGGCAACGTGGTGGAGGGCGTCATGAGCCAGACGGACATGGACGCCATGATGTATAAGATCGAGGGTGAGGACCTGTATCTCATCGGCACCAGCGAGCACTCCATGATCGGCAAGTTCATTGACCAGATCCTGCCGGAGGACAAGCTGCCCCAGACGCTGACCTCCTACTCCCCCTGCTTCCGCAAGGAGAAGGGCGCCCATGGCATCGAGGAGCGCGGCGTCTACCGCATCCATCAGTTCGAAAAGCAGGAGATGATCGTGGTCTGCAAGCCTGAGGACTCCAAAAAGTGGTACGAGCAGATGTGGCAGTACAGTGTGGAGCTGTTCCGGTCCCTGGACATCCCCGTGCGGCAGTTGGAGTGCTGCTCCGGCGATCTGGCAGACCTGAAGTGCAAGTCCTGCGACATCGAGGCCTGGTCCCCCCGCCAGCAGAAGTATTTCGAGGTTTGCTCCTGCTCCAATCTGGGCGATGCGCAGGCCCGCCGCCTGAAGATCCGCTACAAGGACGCTGACGGCAAGATGCAACTGTGCCATACGCTGAACAACACCGTGGTGGCTCCTCCCCGCATGCTCATCGCACTGCTGGAGAACAACCTGCAGGCGGACGGCTCCGTGCTGGTGCCCAAGGTGCTGCAGCCCTACATGGGAGGCAAGGATCGTCTGGTGCCCCGCCACTGAACGATTTTCGATAACAGCTTGGAATATTTATCCAGCATTATACATCACGTATAGGAGAGTTGACCTGTGAAGAAGTTTTTTAGCGAATTTAAGACCTTCGCCATGCGCGGCAACGTAATGGATATGGCCATCGGCGTTGTCATCGGCGCCGCCTTCGGCAAGATCACCACGTCCATCGTCAACGATATCATTATGCCCCTCATCGGGCTGCTCACCGGCGGCATCGATCTGGCAAAGTGGAACATCCTGCTCAACAGCGCCGCCGTGGAGGCGGGCGCCGACCCCGTCACGCTGGGCATTGGCAATCTGCTTGCCGTTATCCTGGACTTCATCATCGTGGCGTTTGCCATGTTCCTGCTGGTGAAAGGCATGAATAAGCTGGCCAGCCTGAAGAAGAAAGAGGAGGAGTCCGCTCCCGAGGAGGAGCCCAAGCCCACCTCCGAGGATCTGCTCACCGAGATCCGCGACCTTCTGAAAGAGCAGCAGAAATGAGAGAGTCCCTGACACGGGGACTGACCCAGCTGGGACTGTCCCCCGATGCCGTACCCCAGCTGGAGGCCTACGCGGCAGCGCTGCTGGAAAAGAACAGGGTGATGAACCTGACGGCCATCACTGCGCCGCAGGATGTGGCCACACTGCACCTGCTGGACTGCGCGGCGCTGCTGACTATGGCGGACCTGCGGGGCAAGCGGGTCATCGACGTGGGCACCGGCGCCGGCTTCCCCGGCATGGTGCTGCGCATCCTGGAGCCGGACTTTGATCTGACGCTGCTGGACAGCCTGGGCAAGCGCATCGACTTTCTGAAGGAGGTGTGCAGCCAGCTGGGACTGGCACGGGTGGATTGCGTCCACGCCCGAGCCGAGGAATACGCCGCCGGACACCGGCAGCAGTACGACATCGCCGCGTCCCGGGCCGTGGCCAACCTCAACGTATTGTGTGAGCTGGCGCTGCCGCTGGTAAAGGTAGGCGGCCAATTCCTGGCCATGAAGTCCGTGTCCTCCGATGATGAGATCGCCGGAGCGCGGGGCGCCATCGGACAGTTGGGCGGCCGCATCGCGGACATCCGCGACTACACTGTACCGGAGACGGAGGTGCGCCACCGGCTGGTCATCGTTGAGAAGGTCAAGGACACCCCCGCAATCTATCCGCGGAGCTTTGCCCGCATCAAGAAAGCGCCGCTGAAATAGCGGCAGCACTCAGAAGGGAGGGTCACATGGGAAAGATCATCGCTGTTGTCTCCGGCAAGGGAGGCACCGGTAAGACATCCTTCACCGCCAATACCGGTCTGGCGCTGGCATCGCTGGACCAGCACGTGTTGTGCATGGACTGCGACATCACGCTGCGGAACCTGGATCTGGCGCTGGGGCTCAGCGATCGGGCGCTGATGGATTTCTCCGACGTACTGGCGGAGCGCTGCACGCTGGAGCAGGCCGTGGTGACCCATGAGAAATACCGGTCGCTGGACCTGCTGGCCGCACCCATGGCTGACAGGCCGCTGGCCCTGACGGTACGGCAGCTGGCAGCTCTGGCCCGCGAGATACGGGAGAAGTACGACTGGTGCCTGATGGATGCTCCCGCCGGACTGGGCCAGGGGTTCAAGATGGCGGCCTGCATGGCCGATCAGGTCATCGTCGTCACCACCACCGATATCTCCGCCATGCGGGACGCCCAGCGCACCGCCATGGAGCTGTCCGCCTTCCCCGCCAACGCGGTGCATCTGGTGGTGGGCCGCGTGTCCCGTAAGACGCTCCGGGCCCTGCACACCACCATCGACGACGCCATCGACACCGCCGGTCTGCCCCTGCTGGGGGTAATCCCGGAGGACGAGGACGTCCCCTACTGCCTGAATCGCGGTCTGGTTCTGCGGGATCGGAATTTCTACGCCGCCCGCGCCTATGAAAACATCGCCAAACGCATCATGGGCCGAAAAATGCCCCTGATGAAGATATAACAGAGAAAGGAGCGCCCCTCTATGAATATTGCTTTGATGGCGCATGACAACAAAAAAGAGCTGATGGTGCAGTTCTGCACGGCTTACTGCGGTATCCTGGCCAAGCACACCCTGTGCGCCACCGCCAGCACCGGCCAGCAGATCGCAGATGCCACCGGCCTGACCATCCATCGGTTCCTGTCCTTCACCCACGGCGGCGGCCAGCAGATCGCGGCCCGCATCGCCTACAACGAGATCGACATGGTCCTGTGCTTTGACGACCCCAACCAGAAGGTCACAGACGAGGACGTGACCTATATCTCTCACCTGTGCGACCAGAACAATATCCCCTTTGCCAGCAATCTGGCTACTGCGGAGATGCTGGTGCTGGGCCTGAATCAGGGCTATCTGGACTGGCGCGACATCGTGAATCCCAAGAGCAAGCCCTTTACCGCCTGAACCGCCTTGACAACCGGCAAAAAATCGCCTATTATAAAGAGTGACCGCGTTGACTTTGCAGGAGTAACCCGCGCAACGCCGCCAGCAGAGAGGTGCGCCGCCGGCTGAAAGCGCACCGCGGCAGGACGGGCCAAGACAGCAGACGAGCGGGGATGGAAACATCCACGGCGCGCTCCCCGTAACAGGAGCAGAAAGGGCCGCACGGCGGCTGAAATTGGGTGGCACCACGAAGTGTTTGAACGCTCTCGTCCCAACGCAGGGGACGGGAGCGTTTTTTCACGCCGCCCGTGAAAAAAAAGGAGGCGTCTATGCAGTCTGTCATACGCTTTATCCACGAACACTACTACGACATCTTCATTCCGGTGACGGCGCTGGCTCTGCTGCGGCTGGCCATGTGCTTCGCCCAGCTGAAGCGCACCGCCGCTATCCGCCGGAAGAAGGGCGTCTACCATAGCGTGCGGGATGCCTACGCCGAGATCGGCGCATGGCTGGGCATGCTGCCCTTCCTGGCGCTGGCGCTGGCCGTACCGGCGTTCTGGCCGGTATGGGCTGCGCTCATCGTGGCCGGCGGCATCGTGGTGGGCAAGTTAGGCCGGAAAAAGGGTCTGGAGACAGACGACATCTACCGCGAGGTGGCCCGGGAGCTGAAGCACGAGGCGGAGGCCGAAGCCGCGCGGGAGGCGGCGTCCCACACGCTGGACAGCGGTACGGACGCCATCGGCGACGGCGCAGAGGCGCATTACGAAACGGAAAACACCGAAGATAAAGGAGAACATGACAATGGCTAAAATGACACCCCGCACCCTGTCGGGCTTCATGGAGCTGCTGCCCCAGCCGCAGCAGCAGATGGAACGGATGATGGATATCCTCCGCCGGACGTACAGCCTGTACGGCTTTACGCCGCTGGACACGCCGGTGATCGAGGCCAGCGAGGTACTGCTGGCCAAGGGCGGCGGCGAGACGGAAAAACAGATCTACCGCTTCCAGAAGGGCGACGCCGACCTGGCGCTGCGCTTTGATCTGACGGTGCCGCTTGCCAAGTATGTGGCCCTGCACTACAACGACCTGTCCTTCCCCTTCCGCCGCTATCAGATCGGCAAGGTATACCGCGGCGAGCGGGCTCAGCGCGGCCGGTTCCGCGAGTTCTATCAGGCGGACATCGACGTCATCGGCGACGGCAAGCTGGACATCACCAATGAGGCGGAGATTCCCGCCATCATCTACCAGACGTTCACCTCCCTGGGCCTGAAGCGGTTCCAGATCCGTGTGAACAACCGCAAAATTCTCAATGGCTTCTACGCCATGCTGGGTCTGACGGAGCAGTCCGGCGACATCATGCGCACCGTGGACAAGCTGGACAAGATCGGCGCCGAGAAGGTCCGGACCCTGCTGATGGACGAGTGCGGCGTGGATGCGGAGAAAGCGGATGAAATTCTGACCTTCATCGCCATCAGCGGCGGCAACGATCAGGTGCTCTCCGCGCTGGAGGGCTACCGCGGTCGGAACGAGGTGTTCGACGAGGGTCTTGACCAGCTGAACACCGTGGTGAAGTACCTGTCCGCCTTCGGCGTACCGGTGGAGAACTTCGCCGTGGACCTCACCATCGCCCGGGGCCTGGACTACTACACCGGCACGGTGTACGAGACCACGCTGCTGGATCACCCTGAGATCGGCTCCGTCTGCTCCGGCGGACGGTACGACAACCTGGCGGAGTACTACACCGACAAACAGCTGCCCGGCGTGGGCATCTCCATCGGTCTGACCCGCCTGTTCTACGTGCTGGGTGAGCAGGGCATGCTGAACCCCGCGCTGCCCACCGCCCCTGCCGACGTGCTGATCCTGCCCATGACCGCCGATCTGGCCCCCGCTGTGACGCTGGCCACCCGCCTGCGCGCTGCCGGTGTCCGCACCCAGCTCTACACCGAGCAGAAGAAGTTCAAGGCCAAGATGAACTATGCCGATAAGATCGGCGTGCCCTATGTGCTGTTCCTGGGCGACGACGAGATCGCCGGAAACGTGGTGGGCTGCAAGGATATGGCCTCCGGCGAACAGACCACCCTGCCCTTCGACGAGACGCTGGCCATCATCCAGAAGGGTCTCGCCCAGCGCAGTGAAGGCACGGTCATCGTGGAATAAGCCGGCCAATCGCGAAAACAAATCGTAATATCTATCTTGTTTTATACAAATCATTATCAAAATAGGAGGACAAAACAATGATGCAGATGCGCACACATACCTGCAACGAGCTGCGGCTGGAGCACGTGGGCCAGTCCGTGAAGCTGGTGGGCTGGATGGAGAACGTCCGCGCCGTGGGCCAGAATTTCGCCTTCGTGGTGCTCCGCGACTTCTACGGCACCACCCAAATCGTGGTGGAGACCGAGGACATGATGGCCATTATCCGCGACCTGAACAAGGAGTCCACCATCAGCGTGGAGGGCGTCGTCCGCGAGCGCGCCAGCAAGAACCCCAAGCAGGCCACCGGTGATATTGAGGTGGTTCCCAGCAAGATCGAGGTGCTGGGCCGCTGCCGCTACAACTCCCTGCCCTTTGAGATCAACCGCAGCCGCGAGGCCGACGAGCAGCAGCGTCTGAAGTACCGCTATCTGGACCTGCGGAACCCCGCGGTGAAGCAGAACATCATCCTGCGCTGCCAGGTGGTGGCCGCCCTGCGCGCTGCCATGACCGAGCACGGCTTTCTGGAGATCACCACCCCCATCCTGACGGCCTCCTCCCCCGAGGGCGCCCGTGACTATCTGGTGCCCGCCCGCAAGCACCCCGGCAAGTTCTATGCCCTGCCCCAGGCGCCCCAGCAGTTCAAGCAGCTGCTGATGACCTCCGGCTTTGACCGCTACTTCCAGATCGCCCCCTGCTTCCGGGACGAGGACGCCCGCGGCGACCGCTCCCCCGGCGAGTTCTATCAGCTGGATATGGAGATGGCCTTCGCCACTCAGGACGACGTATTCGCCGTGCTGGAGGATGTGCTGCCCCCCATCTTCGCCAAATACGGCACCTACAACGTAGCATCCGCCGCGCCGTTCCGCCGTATCGCCTACAACGACGCCATGGAGACCTACGGCTCCGACAAGCCCGACCTGCGTATCGACCTGACCCTCACCGACATCTCCGACGAGGTGAAGGGCTGCGGCTTTGAGCAGATCGACGGCAAGGTGGTCAAAGCCATCGCCGTCAGCGACTGCACCCTGACCCGCAAGGCCATCGACCAGCTCTGCACCGACGTGGAGGTGCAGTCCGGCAGCAAGCCCTACTGGTTCAAGGTGGATGAGAACGGTCAGCTGGCCGGCGGCATCGCCAAGTTCATGAACGGCTGCCATGAGGCGCTCACCGCCAAGCTGGGTCTGAAGCCCAATATGCTGGTGGGCGTGGCTGCCGGCGACAAGGGCGCCGCCATCAAGACCGCCGGCGTCCTGCGCAGCAAGCTGGGCGCCGCCTGCGAGGGCCACATGGACAAGGAGCGCTACGAATTCTGCTGGATCGTGGACTTCCCCATGTACGAGATCGGCGACGAGTCCGGCGAGCTGGAGTTCTGCCACAACCCGTTCTCCATGCCCAGCGGCGGGCTGGAGGTGCTGCTGAAGGCGGAGCGGGGCGAGATCGATCCCCTGACCATCACCGCCGACCAGTACGATCTGGTGTGCAACGGCGTGGAGCTCAGCTCCGGCGCGGTGCGTAACCACGATCCCGAGATCATGATCAAGGCCTTCGAGCTGGTGCGTCTGGGCGAGGAGGACGTGAAGAAGAAGTTCCCCGCCATGTACAACGCCTTCTGCTACGGTGCGCCTCCCCATGCCGGTATCGCCCCGGGCGTGGACCGCATGGTCATGCTGCTGGCGGGTGAAAGCTCCATCCGCGAGATCATCCCCTTCCCCATGAACAAGAACGCCCAGGATGTCATGATGGGCGCCCCCTCCGTGGTGGAGCAGAAGCAGCTGGATGAGCTGCACATCGCCATCGTGGGCGACGTGGAGAAGGACGACTGATGGCCACCCGCAAGCTCTACTATGAAAACGCCTTCGCACAGGACTTCACCGCCGTGGTGGAGTCCTGTGAGGCGGTGAAGGGCGGCTTTGCCGTCGCACTCGACCGTACCGCCTTCTATCCCGAGGGCGGCGGTCAGCCCGCCGACCACGGCACACTGGGCGAGTCCCGCGTGCTGGATGTACACGAGAAGGACGGTGTCGTCACCCACCTGTGCGACCGGGCGCTGTCCGTAGGCGCGGAGGTCGGCGGCCACATCGACTGGGCGCGGCGCTTCGACCATATGCAGCAGCACTCCGGCGAGCATATCATCTCCGGCCTGCTGTGCAGCACGTTCCACTGCGACAACGTGGGCTTCCACATGGGCGCGGACGTGGTCACTATCGACTATAACGCCCCCATTACCTGGGAGCAGGCGCTGGAGGTGGAGCGGCGCGCCAACGCCTACATCTGGGCCGACCACCCCATCCGCATCTGGTATCCCTCGCCGGAGGAGCTGGCCGCCCTGCCCTACCGCAGCAAAAAGGCGCTGGAGGGTCCCGTGCGCATCACAGAGTTCCCCTGCGCGGACATGTGCGCCTGCTGCGGCACCCACGTGGCCCGCAGCGGTCAGGTGGGGCTGGTGAAGCTATTGAGCTGTCAGAAATTCCGGGACGGCGCGCGGCTGGAGCTGCTGTGCGGACGGCGTGCGCTGGACTATCTTTCCGCCAGCTGGGAGCAGGCCCGCCAGATCGGGCAGGCCCTGTCCGTAAAGCCCCAGAGCGCCGCAGCCGCCGTAGGCCGTATGCAGGAGGAGCTGCTGGCTCTGAAGGAAAAGGCCTCCTATCTGGAGGAGGCCGACTTCGCCCACACGGCAGAGCGGTACCGTGACACCGGAAACGTCCTGCACATCACGGGAAAGCTGGACGGTGACGGCGCCCGCCGCCTGTGCGACGCCATTGCCAGGGCCGCAGGCGGACGCTGTGCCGTGTTCGCCGGCAGCGACGGCGCCTATCAGTACGCCGTCATTGAGAGCGGCGGCGACCTGCGCCCCCTCGTCAAGGACATGAACGCCGCCCTCCACGGCCGCGGCGGCGGACGGGACGGCTTCGCCCAGGGAAGCGCCGCCTGCACGGCGGAGGATATCCGCAGCTTCTTCCAAAACCGGTAAATACTTCGCATCACGAAAAGTTTTTTCGCATTTTTGCCAAAATCTGTGTCCAGAAAGTGCGCATTTCCCGCACTTTCGGGGCTTTCCTTTTGGCGTGGGACATGCTACAATAATAGGCTGAGAGTATATGAGCCAAAAGGAGCCGCTATGCAGAATGAAAACAAGCTGGGCGTTATGCCCATTTCCAAGCTGATCTGGAACATGTCCCTGCCCATCATCGCGTCCATGCTGGTGCAGGCGCTTTATAACATCGTGGACAGCGTATTCGTCAGCCGCGTCAGCGAACAGGCGCTGACTGCCGTATCCCTGGCCTTCCCCGCCCAGAACCTGATGATCGGTCTTGCCACCGGTACCGCCGTGGGCGTCAACGCCCTGATGGGCCGGGCTCTGGGCGCACAGATGCGGGAACGGGCCGACCGCGTGGCCAACAACGGCGTCTTCCTGGCCGTGGTGGGCTTCCTCATCTCCGCCGTGCTGGGCCTGACCTGCGCGGATCTGTTCTTCCGCTCCCAGACCCAGGTGGAGAACATCATCCAGATGGGCAACGAGTACCTGCGCATCGTCACCATCGGCTCGCTGGGCATGTTCTGCCAGATCATGTACGAGCGGCTGCTTCAGGGCACAGGCCGCTCCCTGCTGAGTATGTACACTCAGGGTCTGGGCGCTATCGTCAACATCGTGCTGGACCCCGTGTTTATCTTCGTGCTGGACATGGGCGTGGCAGGCGCCGCCGTGGCTACCATCATCGGCCAGTTCTGCGGCTGTGCGCTGGCCATATACTTCAACCATAAGAAGAACACCGACATCACCCTGTCCATCAAGGGCTTCCGCCCCGACTGGTCCCTGATCGGCGAGATCTACGCCATCGGCCTGCCCAGCGTCATCATGGTGGGCATCGGCTCGGTGATGACCTTCCTGATGAACAAGATCCTCATCACCTACCACTCCGCCCATGAGACGGCGGCCACCGCCTTCGGCGTGTACTTCAAGCTGAACTCCTTCATCTTTATGCCGGTCTTTGGCATGAACAACGGCATCATCCCTATCGTGGCGTATAACTACGGCGCCCAGAACCGCCGCCGCATGATGGAGACCATCAAGCGCGGCACACTGTACGCCTCCTGCATCATGGTGGCGGGCACCATTCTGTTTCAGGCCATCCCCGGCCCTCTGCTGAGCATCTTCGACGCCACCGACACCATGATGGCCGTGGGCATCCCCGCCCTGCGCATCATCTCCCTGAGCTTCTGCATGGCCGGTGCGTGCATCGCGCTGGGCAGCTCGTTCCAGGCACTGGGCAAGTCACTGTACTCCATGGTCACGTCCATCGTGCGGCAGCTGGTGTTTCTGGTGCCCATCGCCTACGTGCTGGCCCGCTACGGCGCGTCCGTGGGCAACGACGATCTGGTGTGGTGGTGCTACCCCATCGCCGAGATCGCGTCCCTGCTGCTGACACTGTGCTTCTTCCGGCATGTGTACAAGAGCATGATCGCCCAGATCCCCGAGGGGCGGGCGTAACAAAAAGAGACGGACGCTGCCGCGTCCGTCTCTTTTTTTGCCGGTCTATCCTCTATCGCTGGTCCGAGAGGCCCGCGTCGGGACGAAAGGATTTCCTCGTTTATGTATAAGGGGCATTTCCCCTTTGTAGGGGCGGAGTTCTACCCGCCCACACTTCTTACTGCACTGTCCGGCCGCACACCCGTAGGGGCCGGCGTCCCCGACGGCCCGCTTTATTTCTAAAAGGTACACTGTTGCGGTGCCCAAAATTTCTGTGCTTCCTGACGGCGGACGCTTGAAATTTTGACCGCTGCCACTCGCTCACCCCCCTGCATCCGCCACTGGCGGCGCTCGGATCGCTCCCTCCGGCGGGGAGAGTTCCGCGCCCCCCGAGCGCGGGTCGCTTTTGGCCGCAGCCCCAAAAGTGACCAAAAACGCTGCTTGAAACCGCAGGTTTCAAGACTTCCTGCGCGCCTGACCGTGTTGGAAAAACGTGACCGCGTACCACACGAAGTCCCAAATTGCTGCAAATCGTCGTACAGCGAATCACTTGCAGTCCTCATATCGCTGCCGCTCCCACGTCCCGCACGGCGGCACTTTGCTCTACCAACGTAAAATGGCGGCCCATTAGGCCGCACCTACACTTGCCGCTGACGGCGGCAAGTGCGCGATTTGATAATCGCCTAAATCGGTAGTCCCGCCAATATCCCCCGCCCACCATGTCAGCGGCAGCGAGGGTAGGCTCGCGGTCGATTCCCTGCGGAACCTTTTCCCACCGCATCGAAATTGGCCTGAAGGAATTCCAAAGACCATGGGTCTTTGGCGGCGTTCTTTCCCCCATTTCTTCCGCTGCTGGAAGAAATGGGGCCGCCGGAGGCATGTAACAAAAAAGAGACGGACGCTGCCGCGTCCGTCTCTTTCTTTCACGCTTGCTCAGTACGCCAGCTTCTCCGCCAGATACGCCTTCAGCTCGCTGATGGGCACACGCACCCTGCGCCCCGCCCAACGTCGTTGCGCGGGGGGCCCGATCTGACTTCCTGTTGGGGCGAAATGAATTCGCCCCAACGTAAGATTTTGGCTGCGCCAAAATGCTTGCACGCCGCTTCCGCGGCGGAGGGAGCAGGCGCGCCGTCTACCCCGCTCTGCCGTTTAGTACGCCAGCTTCTCCGCCAGATAGGCCTTCAGCTCGCTGATGGGCACACGCACCCTGCGCCCCGCCCAACGTCGTTGCGCGGGGGCCCCGATCTGACTTCCTGTTGGGGCGAAATGAATTCGCCCCAACGTAAGATTTTGGCTGCGCCAAAATGCTTACACGCCGCTTCCGCGGCGGAGGGAGCAGGTGCGCCGTCTACCCTGCCCTGCCGTTTAGTACGCCAACTTCTCCGCCAGATACGCCTTCAGCTCGCTGATGGGCACACGCACCTGCTCCATGGTGTCGCGCTCGCGGACGGTGACACAGTTGTCGCCAGCCTTCTCCGCATCGCCCACGGTGTCGAAGTCCACCGTGATGCAGTACGGAGTACCCACCTCGTCCTCGCGGCGATAGCGCTTGCCGATGGAGCCGGTCTCGTCGAAGTCGATCATCCACTCCTTCGCCAGCTCGGCGTAGACCTCGCGGGCCTTGTCGCTGAGCTTCTTGCTCAGGGGCAGTACCGCCGCCTTGTAGGGTGCCAGCGCCGGATGCAGGTGCAGCACCACGCGGACATCGTTCTTCTCCGCGTCCACGACCTCCTCGTCATAGGCGTCCACCAGCACGGCCAGCACACTGCGCTCCACGCCCAGAGACGGCTCCACCACGTAGGGGATGTAGCGCTCGTTGGTCTCGGGGTCGAAGTAGGTCAGATCCTTGCCGGACACGTTCTGGTGCTGGGTCAGGTCGTAGTCGGTGCGGTCCGCCACGCCCCACAGCTCGCCCCAGCCGAAGGGGAACAGGAACTCGAAGTCCGTGGTGGCCTTGGAGTAGAAGCACAGCTCCTCGGGGTCGTGGTCACGCAGCCGCAGATTCTCGTCCTTCAGGCCGATGCCCAGCAGCCAGTTGTGGCAGAAGGTGCGCCAGTAGTTGAACCACTCCAGATCGGTGCCGGGCTTGCAGAAGAACTCCAGCTCCATCTGCTCGAACTCGCGGACGCGGAAGATGAAGTTGCCCGGGGTGATCTCGTTGCGGAAGGACTTACCGATCTGGCACACGCCGAAGGGCAGCTTGCGGCGGGTGGTGCGCTGGGTGTTGACGAAGTTGGTGAAGATGCCCTGCGCCGTCTCAGGCCGCAGGTACACGGTGTTCTTGGCATCCTCGGTGACGCCCTGGAACGTCTTGAACATCAGGTTGAACTGCCGGATGTCGGTGAAGTTGTGCTTACCGCAGGTGGGGCAGGGGATGTTGTTCTCCTCGATGAAGTCCTTCATCTCCTGCTGGGAGAAGGCGTCGATGGGCTTGGGCAGCTCCACACCGTTGGTCTGGCACCAGTCCTCGATGAGCTTATCGGCACGGAAGCGCTCCTTGCACTCCTTGCAGTCCATCAGGGGATCGGAGAAGCCGGCCAGATGTCCGCTGGCCACCCACGTCTGGGGGTTCATGAGGATGGCTGCGTCCTGTCCCACGTTGTAGGGGTTCTCCTGCACGAACTTTTTCCACCAGGCCTTCTTGATGTTGTTCTTCAGCTCCACGCCCAGGGGACCGTAGTCCCAGGTGTTGGCCAGGCCTCCGTAGATCTCGGAGCCTGCGAAGATGATGCCGCGGTTTTTGCACAGCGCCACGATCTTATCCATGGTCTTTTCCGTGTTTTTCATGTGAACGTCTCCTTTATGTGAATATTTTTGGTCTCTATGGTCAAGCCGCCTCCGGCGGCGTTACCTGCACAGTCACGACTCCCGCATTCCAATCCGTCTGGTCTGTGGACACACCGTACCACCACATGGTCCCGCCGTCCGGCAGGTGGTACAGGATCGCATAGAATTCTCTTGGGTGCAGCGCCATGGGATAGTTGCTCTCCGGCAGCTGATCTCCCGTGGTCTGCCACGCGGAAAAGGCGTCGTATCCGCCCTCCACGCGCCAGAACTCGCGGCTGGCGTAGTCGCTCCAGTCGGAGATGTCCTGCTCCCCGAAGTAGGCGGCTTCGTATGCTTCACCGGCGATGGTCAGTGTGTCCGTGCGGAGCGGCTCCAGCTCCGGCTTTTCCTCCCGCGCCAGATTGGCACAGGTCACCGTCACCTTGCTGCCGTAGTGCGCCGCGATCTGAGCCGCCATGGAGGGCACGGTGCCGGTCTGGTGATCCATCCCGTTGGGGTCAGCGTGAGCGCTGCCGCAGAAGGCTACCACGCTGACGCCGTCCAGCGCGTCAAAGGCGTCACAGAAGTTGGCCGCCATGATATGCTCCCGCTGCACATCGGCCGCATCGTCTGCGCCGCGCCGATAGTACATGGTGCCCTGCTTGATGCTCCGATCCACCGTGCGATATTCGTCGGTATCGGTCTTTCCCTCGTCCTCCAGCAGCCGACGCGCTTTTTCGCCGGAGGCGGCGTACTGATGCTCTATGTCAAAGCCGTGGAACACCGTGTCCGGACACGTCTCCTTGATCTGATGGTAAAAATCCGCTACCACCTCCGCATGGAACAGCGTTCCCTCGCAGGCGCCGTATACCATGTCCCAGTAGGCGTCGTCCTCTGCCGCCATCCAGCGGTTCAGCAGCAGTGTGGAGCCTGCGCCCATCTCTATGAACAGGTGGCGCATTCCCTGACCGTAGCAGGTCTGCCACAATGTCAGCTCCTTATCCAGACAGGCAGCGTTGGCGTGCTCCTCGCCGTAAATAAAAATCTCCCCTGTGGGCGCACCTGTTTCTGCCGGTACGCCGCAGGCTGTCAGCCCCAGCAGCGCCGCCAGCAGCAGCGCCGCGATCCTCTTTTTCATAGACAGCTCTCCTTTATTGCAGCAAAAAACGCCCTGATGCCATTGCTGACATCAGGGCGAACTAAGTTTTAGTCCGTGGTTCCACCTGAATTTGGATGATTCCACACTCTTACTGCCGGTAACGGGGCGTCCGGCGGGCATTTCCTCCCGCAGCTCCGGGCAGCCACGCCCTTCATCGCCTGTAACAGGGAAAGAATAGCATCTTTTCTCCCGCCCGTCAAGCCTATTTTTCGCTGTCCGGCGAGTCGGCGTCCTCGGGGCAGGGCGCAGCATCCGTGACAGTGCCGCCGCCATACACGTACCGCACGTCGTCGGTCTGGCCCATGGCGCCCTTTGAGAACGTCACCGCCCAGCAGCCGGTCTTTACATCGTACCAGCCGTAGGCCATGTCGTACTCCCCATCGTACTGCGCCCTGGCCAGCTCGATAGCTTCCTCCTCCGTGGGGATGCCCCGCCCGATCCGGGCAGTGCCCAGGATAGCCAGCACCTCATCGCGGCAGCCGTCCCACGCGGCCCTGTCCATCGCGCCGTCGTCATCGGGCATACACACATAGCTGCCTGGTGTACCCCGGAACACGACGTTCACCCACACGTTGTCGTTGACGCCCTCCGTGTACTGCCACACCCTCTGGCCTCCGGACAGTGTCAGCTCCTGCTCCGTCACGCCGGTGCCGCAGATGCCGTAGCCGTCCAGCCAGCAGGTGAGCCGGAAGTCCACGGCATCATCGTCCGTCTTCCAGAACCGCAGCCCCGCCTGCCCATCCTCCTCCAGCGTCTCAAAGGCCCAGCCATCGGGGATAGTCAGCGCCATGTCCACGTGGTCTCTGGTATACTCCGCCAGCTGACCCGTGATCTCGGACGGGTCCGGTGCGGGACTGACCTGTGGCTCATCCCCCTCCAGCGGCAGCGGAACAGCCGACCACTCGCAGGCCATCAGCACCGCGGCGCAGCCCAGCGCCAATACGCACAGCAGCAGCTTTTTCATACTCTCGCCCTCCTTTTGTCCATATGACGAAGCAGGGAGGGGAAATGTTCCCCTCCCTGCCAGAGCTCAGATGTCCAGCAGCTCCAGCTCGCTGTCGTCCACCTTTCGCAGCTCCTTCTTATTCATCATATCGTACATGCACGGCACCACGAACAGCGTCATCAGCGTGGCGTACAGCAGTCCGCCGATACACACCAGCGCGATGGGCTGGATCAGGGCCGTACCGGCGTTCTTGGCCAGCGCCGTCACCACAAGGCCCAGGATGGTGGTGAGGCTGGTCATCAGAATGGGCCGCAGACGGGTGACGCCCGCGTCGATGATGGCCTCCCTCCGCGCCATACCGTCCTGCCGCTGCTGGTTGATGTAGTCCACCAGCACAATGCCGTTGTTGACGATGACGCCTACCAGCATCACAAAGCCGATAAGACTGACGACCGACACCTCGATACCGGAGACCAGCAGTGCCAGGAAGCCGCCGGTGAAGGCCAGCGGAATGGTAAACATCACGATAAACGGGGACTTCAGGGATTGGAACTGGGCCACCATGATGAGGTACACCAGCACCACGCCCAGCAGCAGCATCAGCATCAGCTGGCCCATGGCATTCATGATCTGTTCGTTCTCGCCGTTGAACTCCACGGTGACGCCCTCCGGCAGGGCCAGCGGCGCCACGGCCTGCTGCACCGCCGATGTCACCTTGGTAACGTTGTAGCCATCGGCCAGCGTGGCGGTCACGGTGATGCACCGCCGCTGCTGGTCGCGCTGGATGCTGTTGAGGGACACGGTCTCGCGGACCTCCGCCACCTCGCCCAGCTTGAAGGAGCCATCGTCGTCCTCCTCCGTCTCCTCGCCGGTGAGCTGGCTCAGACCGGAGGTATCGCTGCTGCCGCTCATGGCGGCGGACATGGAGCTGTCCGGTGTGATGGTCAGATCCAGCAGCTTCTCGCGGGTCAGCTTGCTGTCCGCCGCCGCGTCCACCATCAGCTCCATGCTCTCGCCGTCCAGCGTCACATCCGCCACCGTGGTGGTATCCTGCAGCGCCGCCGCCACCTGCATGTAGATCTGGGCCACGGTGACACCGCGGGTCATGGCCGCGTTGCGGTCCACCACCACCTGTAAGGCAGGCGCCGCGTCCTCCAGACCGTCGGACACATCCTTGACGCCCTCCACCTGTCCGATGCGCTGGCCCAGCGCACGGGCGGCGGTCTGCAGGCCCTCCATATCGTCGCCGTAGACCTGCAAAGAGATGCCGCTGCCGGTCATATAGCTCATCATACCGCTCATGACGCCGGAGGCCTTCACCGTGCAGGGCAGGTCGGCGCACAGCGCCTCGATCTCCCGCCCTGCGTCGGAGCCGAAGGTGCCCTCCGTCATGGTGAGGTAGCCGGTAACATCATAGTCGCCGTTGTCGCTGCTGGTCATGCTGAGGCCGCCCATGTTGCCGCTGCCCATCATGAAGCCCACAGCTTCCACATTCTCCACGGACATGGCCCGTTCCATCACCTGGTCGGCCGCCTCCACCGCTTCCTCGCGGGTGGTGCCCTCCGGCATGGTGATCTCCAGCGAAAGGTTATTCATGTCGATCTCCGGCATGAACGTAAAGCCGCGGCTCAGTGCGCCCCAGGCCGACGTCACCAGCAGCACCAGCGACAGCAGCAGCACGAAGGCCTTGTGGTCCAGCGACCAGGAGATGGCCTTGCGGTAGGCAGGGTAGAGCTTATCCAGCAGACCGGCCTTGGGTGTGAAGTCCCGCCGCAGCATGCCGGACGCCATGGCCGGCACCAGCGTCAGCGCCACCAGCAGGCTGGCCAGCAGGGAATATGTAATGGTCAGGGCCAGATCGGTGAACAGCTGCTTCGTCAGGCCCTCCACGAACACGATAGGCGCGAACACGCACACCGTGGTGAGAGTGGATGCCGTCACCGCGCCCAGCACCTGTCCCGCGCCGGACACCGCAGCCTGGATGATGGTAGCGCCCTTGGCCCGCAGGCGGTAAATGTTTTCGATGACCACCACCGAGTTGTCCACCAGCATACCCACCGATACGGCCAGGCCGCTGAGGGAGATCATGTTGATGGTGACGCCGGTGAAGTACATCAGCACCACCGCGAAAATGACGCTGACGGGGATGGAGATCAGGGTGATGAGGGTGGGCCGCCAGTCACGCAGGAACAGGAACAGCACCACCACAGAGAACACCGCGCCCCACAGCAGGGACGAGAGGATGGTCTCCACAATGAGATAGATATAGTCGCCCTGATCCATCAGGGCCACGAATTTCAGGCCGTCGTACTGGGCCTCCAGCGTCTCGAACCGGTCGGCGATGTTGTTGGACACCTCCGCCGTGGCGTAGTTGGACTGCTTGGTAAAGGACAGCAGGATGCCGTTGTCGCCATTGAGCTTGGTGTAGAGCTGGTCGCCGTTGTCCGTCACCACCACCGTGGCCACGTCACCCAGCGTGATGGGCTCCACGCCGTCCAGTCCCAGGTCGAACAGCACCATGTCCTCCAGCTCGCCGCTGCTCTCAAATTTCTGGCCCACCGACACCATATAGCTGACGCCGCTGTTGTCGTCGATGTACCCCGCGGGCATGGAGAAGTTCTGGGCCGTCAGCAGCCCGCTGACGGTGGAGATGGACAGCAGTCCCCCAAGATCAGTCTGTTCGGCCACCTTGTCATAGGCCGCCTGTATCTGCTTCAGCCCGCTTTCGATCTGGGTCTTGGCCTCGCTGAGCTGCAATTCCGCGCCGGTCATCTGGGTCATACCGTCCATCAGCTCCACCAGCAGGTCGGACACGTCGCCCTCCACCTGTGCGCGCAGGTGACCGCTCTTCAGCGCCTTCATCAGCTTCTCCATGCTGCCCTGCAGCGTCTTCAGATCGTCGTTCAGCTTCTTCAGCGTCCCATCCGGGTCGGTAATAAAGCCGCCCACGATGTCATCGATATCCGTGTCCTCCAGCACACCGTAGATATCCTTCAGCTTGTCGTACACCTTATCCACCGCGTCGCCGACAGACTCGGCGACGCCGTTAGCAGCGGCGCGCTTGGCGTCCGCCAGCGCCTGCTGTCCGTCCGTCACCTTCTTCTCCGCGTCGCGGAGCTTGCCCTCCGCCTTCTTCAGCTGGTCCTTCACCGCGTCCTCCAGCGTGGCGGACAGGGCGTCCATCTTCTCCTGATCCAGTATCACGTGGGCCTCGCGGGTCAGCGCGCCGGACACCGTGACGCCGGCCACGCCGCTGACGCCCTCCAGCTTGCCGGTGAGCTCATCGGTGACGAAGTCGCTGAGGGCGTAAACATCCTTTCCCTCCTGGGACACCGCCGCCACCATGACCGGGATCATGGAGGGATTGATCTTCAGCACGTAGGGCGCACCCACCGAGTCGGACCACTGGCTCTGCAAAATCGAAATTTTCTGTTGGATATCCACACTGATGGTGTCCATGTTCACGCCGTCCTCGAACTCCAGCATCACCATGGAAACACTGTTCTGCGTGGTGGAGGTGACAGTCTTGATGCGGTCCAGCGTGGCCATGGACTGCTCCATGGGCCGCGTGATGGTCTCCTCCACGGACTCGGGGCTGGCGCCCGGGTCGGTGGTGACGATGACCACATAGGGAAAGTCCATGTTGGGCAGCAGATCCGGTGTCATCCTCAGATACGCCACCACGCCAAGCACAACAATAGCCAGCACCACCACGAAGACGGTCAGCGGCTTCTTTACGCTGAATTTCGCCATACTCCTGCTCCTTTGCGGGCATACGCCCCAAAATACCATAATAGAGAAGTGTATCACGCTGCCGCCGTTTCTGCAAGAGCCGTACCGGAAAATTCACGAAAGTGTTACAATATCCCACAGTTTCCGGCAAAAAAGTTCGCCTGCCGAACAAATCAAGAAACCGTAAAGCGATGGGACGAGAGAGTTCCCTCTCCCGTCCCATTTGTCGTGCATTTGTCCTCACACAACGCGGAAATCGCCCTCGGCAGCGGCGGCCAGACGGGCCGCCTTCTGTTGGCCCAGCGCCTCCTGCAGGGCCGCGATGATGCTGTTGGATACCAGGAAGCCCTTGGGCGTCAGCCGCCAGCCTCCCTCCGTCCGGACGGCCAGCCCCGCCCTCTCGTACTGCACGAACAGCTCCTCCATGGGCTCGAACCGCTGGCGGTAGCGGTTTTCGAAGGTGCGGCGGTCGATGCCCGCCGCCGTCCGCAGCGACAGCATCACGTATTCGTAGTCCCGGGCCAGTGTGCTCTCCCCCTCGGACTCCGACAGCACCAGCCGCCCCGCGATGTACCCGTCCAGATCCCGCACGTAGCCGTACCGGACGCCGCCGAAATCGGAGTGCGCCCCGGGGCCGAAACCGGCGTACTCCTCCATGCTCCAGTATTTCAGGTTGTGGCGGGACTCCCGCCCGGGCTTTGCGAAGTTGGAGATCTCGTACTGCCAGTAGCCCGCCTCCTCCAGCGCAGCCACAGTGTAAAGATACATATCCGCCTGCGCGTCGTCATCCGGCAGCGTCAGCTGCTGCCGCTGCTGCCACAGGGGCGTGCCCTCCTCCACCTTCAGCCCGTAGCAGGACAGGTGCTCCGGTCCCAGAGCCACGGCGTCCGCCAGCGTCCGCTGCCAGTCCTCCATGGTCTGGTCCGGCAAACCGTAGATCAGGTCCAGACTGAGATTTTCGATCTTCGCCTTCCGCGCCGCCGTCACCGCCTGCTGCACCTGCTCATAGGTGTGTACCCGCCCGATGCGCCGCAGCAGCGCGTCATCGGTGGACTGCACCCCCAGCGACAGCCGGTTGAATCCCGCTCGCCGCAGCTTCCGCAGCTCGCGCCAGTCGCCGGCGCTGTCAGGATTGGCCTCCAGCGTGATCTCCGCGCCTCTGGCCACGTCGTACCTCCGCAGCACCGTCTGCAAAAGGCGTGTCAGCCGGGACACACCCAGATAGCTGGGGGTGCCGCCGCCGAAATACACCGTGTCCACCTGCATACCGGCGGCGCGGGGCGCCACCTCCTCCAGATGCCGCACCAGCGCCGCGGTGTAGGCGTCCATCTTCTCCTCGCTGTGGGCCAGGGAGTAAAAATCGCAGTAGGCGCACTTGGCCTTGCAGAACGGGATGTGGACATACAGCCCCAGCACGGGCCTTTCTGCGGGCCGCCTCATGGCCGCACCTGGGGCGGCAGCATGGTCACTGCGCCGTAAAAGCAGTTGGCCTTACAGCTGCGGCAGCCGATGCACTGCTCCGCGTCCACGGTGTAGATACCATCCTCCCGCAGAAGGATACACTTCACCGGACAGAACATGGCGCACCAGCCGCAGCCGGTGCAGCTCACCTCGTCAATGACCGCCAGCTGTATGGCTTTTCGTCCAAAGGGATGTGCAGGGTCTGTCATGGACTCACCCGCCTTTCCTGAATTCGTCACATGTATTATATCCGCATCGGCTATATTTGACAACCCCGCATAGTTTGCCGCGCACCGGCGCACACTACGCGGGAAAGGATGTGACTGCCATGACCCCCGAGGAATATCAGGCGCTGGTAAAGCGCATGGCGCCCCGCTCCCCCATCCTGCGGGACACGGCGCTGGCCTTTCTGGTGGGCGGCGCCATCTGCGTGGTGGGCCAGCTGCTGTCCCACTGGTACGGCACGCTGGGGCTGGACGACTCCGATGCCGGCACCGCCACCTCCGTGACGCTGGTGTTCCTGTCGGCGCTGGCCACGGGGCTGGGCCTTTACCATAAGCTGGCCCGCTGGGCCGGAGCCGGTACGCTTGTTCCCATCACCGGCTTTGCCAACGCCGTGGCATCTCCCGCCGTAGACTTTCAGGCAGAGGATTGACCTATAATAGACATACAGTCGGTTCTATAGAGTGAGTATGCTGATTTAGTCCAAAATCAAAGCTTCCTCCCGACTTATCATTTGCACGCATTCACCTTAAATGGTGGGTGCGTGCTTTTTTTGTTTTCAATGCATTTTCATAATACCTCATCAGCTTATTTTAGTCGATGGGGAAATTTTTCTTTTTTGAAGGGTGGTCAAAAGGGGTGCCATTTCTACATTCATTACGAGAGGTGCATTCGAGGTGTTTTATGACTTGCCGACCGCAGACTCTCAACCTGTTACCACAGCACTGTACCTTGAAAACCGAATACGATTCCAAGACATCACCGTGTTCGAGCCACTATGAGCAAGTGAAAGGGGCTTGGTCAAGCTCCATTGCGACGACAGCACGGGAAAATAATGGTACACTCGTCCGGCTAGGCCTCAAACCGAGGGACGACGCACCCACAAGCATGGGCCGAGGCTGAAATGCCTGTGTCCCCCTGACCAGGGGACTTGGAATCGACTCTATTTATAACTCTGTCAGGAAGGAGGTGTATGAGATGAGCTGCACACAAAAACAACAGTTGGTGTGCTTTCCGAAGGTAAGAGTTTATAAGCCGTGGTTCCGACACTTCAATGATCACAAGGATTTCCGGAACGAAGGAACTGTCCATCTATTCAGTCTCATGGCGCTCTTCAGCTACGCTAATTT